>ENA-UOJP01000858-UOJP01000858.1-human-gut-metagenome-genome-assembly--contig:-C102-NODE-858-length-46913-cov-37.594477_pt1 | contig 46913 bp, 40 predicted proteins | sample MGYA00242353_ERZ723900 | MGnify/ENA metagenome assembly ERZ723900 | reverse complement strand
TGAAGAGGAAGCGGCATCCGTTTGATATAGCAATTATTTAATATTCGTTATACTATGTAAGAAACCTCCAGAACGATATCATTGCTCTTATTGACGAGGATGGAAACACGGTGGTAAACTATACTTATGACAGCTGGGGTAAGATTCTAAGCATTACCGGAAGCCTGAAGGACACCGTAGGCCAGCAGAACCCGTTCCGTTACAGAGGATATTACTACGATAAAGAAACAGGGATGTACTACCTGAAGAACCGGTATTATGATCCGGAGTTGAGAAGGTTTATCTGTGCGGATGGACAGGTGAATAACGGAAGTCTTGGGAAAAATATGTATGCATACTGCGAAAATAATCCGGCTAATCTTGTGGATTACAGTGGATGTTTTGCGGCTTCAATAGGCGCTTTGTTAGCTGGTACGGTAAAAAAATTTGTAGTAACAGTAGCTAAAAAAGTAGCATCAGCAGTTGCGGGATTTGTTGCAGGATTTGTGGCACATAAAGCTATAGATTTCGTAGGGTCAATTGATTTTTTTGCTTCAAAAGAAAAAGAAGAAGTCAAGATAGACGCAGACGCTATACTGCGGTCTAAGAAGCAGAGGAAAGATTTTCCTATTTATAGATATGGTGGAACAAATCCTGGTAATTTAACTCCAAAAGATAAAGATAAGGATACAGGGCTTTCTTTTTCTACAATTCCCCCACGATCTGGAAGTGCAGCAGTTACAACCATAAACAAGTTGAACGCAACAGGAGTGGTATTTGCTGAGCAAGATGGTCCAACTCATGTGAAAGTTCTTCCGGTAGGAGTGCCGTTACAAACTTGGATAGAAGCGGGTTCAAATTCTATTTGGACTCGGGCAGTAAAAAATATAGTTGTAAAATGGGATGGAGGATATTGATATGACAGTAGATATTGACACTTTATATGAAATGTTGGATGAGAGAAAGCCTATAGAGGTTCAGGAAGAGGCTATCAGAGAAGCGAGAAAGATAAAATCCTTATCTGTATTGATGCAGCCTGTAGAATATAAATTGTCGTGGGAAAATTGTGCAAAAGTAATCTGTGAAAAAACAGATAAGGAAATAAATAATTACACATATGAGATGCTGGAGTGGCTGCAGGATCTTAATTGGCCGGGAGCATTTTTGATCATGGAGAGACTGGAAAAAATGGATCCTCAGTTATTGGTGCATGCTTTTATTTATAAGGTAAAGCAGGCTCTTCTGTTAAAAGACACTGAATGGTTGGGAAGGATGTCATACCTTCTGAAAAATAAAAAGTTCTATGATGCACTTTCTGAAGAAAAAAAATATCAGAAAATAATGAGAAGATATTATGAGTCTTATTGGGGAAAATTAGACTACTGATTATTTTATTGTAAATAATAATATCAGAACATTAGTTTTCAAGGAGGCGGTATATCCTGCCGCTTCCTTTTCTATACCCTTTTTTAAGAGAATTTAATGAGAAATGGAGGAAAGCAAGCATGAAATACAAGATTTTTACAGTAATTGCCCTTCTAGGCAGTACGGTAGCGGAGCTGTTTGGAGGTTGGGATACCGCGTTAAAGACATTATTGATCTTTATGGTTTTGGACTGGCTTACAGGCGGAATCATACTTCCGGCTGTGTTCCGAAAAAGTCCGAAGTCGCTTAACGGAGCGTTGGAGAGCAGAGCCGGATGGAAAGGGCTTTGCAGGAAAGGAATGACTTTATTGTATGTCCTGATAGCAGCCCGTCTGGATATGGTTCTGGGAGTGGAATACATAAGAAATGCAGTGTGCATCGGATTTATTGCAAATGAAGTGCTTTCTATTGTGGAGAATGCAGGGCTGATGGGAGTTCCTATGCCTTCCATGATAAAAAAGGCAGTAGATATATTAAAGGACACAGCAGAAAGTGGAGCGAGGTAGTATGGGGGATATACCGAAGCTATAAAATCTGACAGAGGCATAGAAGGTAATCAGGAAAAGCAGGAAAAGAGATATCAGAACAAAAATTTTATAAATAAATATAGTTCAGTCCGTTTTATTGGGTTGACACAAACATATGTTTCCTATAAAATATATACAAACAAATGTTTGCGTATCAGGAAGGAGGCTATGGTTTATATTTTACTTTACAGAAGAAAAATCTGAAGGGGGTAACAGTTGATGCAGAAGGAATTTAATCAGCAGAGAATTGAAATGGGAGAAAGGATCCGAAAATTGCGGAAACGCTGTGATTTTTGTCAGGAATCTCTTGCAGAAGCTATGGACGTGTCAACGATGACGATCTCACGGATTGAGAACGGGATAACAAAAATGGACGTGGAATTTTTAATGAGATTATCCAGAGTTCTGGAAGTTCCGGTAAATGTGATTCTGGGGTTGGAAGATGATAAGGACTGGAGATTCAGATATTTATGATGTGAGAGAAAACGGTTGAAAATTCAGCCGTTTTCTTTATAAAAAAGGATATAAAGGTATTAGAATAACATGGTTACTTTTATTGACGGGGCTGTAAATATAGTGGTAAGCTGTATTTAGCATAGTTGGGATAAGCTTTTAGCAGCAGCGGTATTTTGGATGGAGTATTTATTCCTTCTTTGTAATCTTATCGGCGCTGTTCTATCCGGCAGAAGTTTTGTCTTATTTTCATATTGTTTTAAAAAGAACAGGTGGTACAGAGCCAGGGAGAATGGTATTGGGGAAGGGGGGATTGAATGAAGAACATAAGTGAACAGGAGTTTTGGCAGAAGATTGTTAGTGAATTTTATACACAGGGCCAAATTAGTCAGGAATCCTATAATTGCCTGAACGCTTTTCTTGAGTGTCCTGAAATTATAGAAATGTTGAACGGCTGTGAACTGAGCTCGGAAGAGTGTAAACAATATAGAGCAGCGATTTTAGATGTGCTGAGTACGAAGAGATCCGATCTTACAAAAAGAGAAGATTCAATCCGACAAAAACTTTCAGATCGGAATAAAAAAGCAGAAGAGTATTTGCTTGATGAAAAAACGTTCATAGATGAACATATGGAAGAAACTGTTCAATTTCTGATTATGCAGGGGATCTGTAAAAGCCAGGGAGAAGAGTTGTCGGCTATTTTAAGTTCAAAAGTAAAGTACAGGAAATACAGTAAACATAAAGGGTTTAGTATGGGATTATATGAAGCAAGTCCAGTATTTGACCTTACAGTGGGGAATGCGGAAAGAGGGAGTTTTTATAAGAGAGTACCAAAAGACAAATATGGAAAGCTGGAATATTTATTCCGAGAGGATGGCAGATTAGTATCTATTATTTATTATTCAAGTGAAAGCTACCATAATATTTGTTGTGTCTTATATTCAAAGAGTTATATATATTATATGGTTTTTGAGCAGCTTTGTGGAAATAAAACATTGTATGGTATAAAGATTTTAAAAAATCTTAATAACAAATTGGAATATTTGAAATGGTGTGTGTATGAAGGCAAAACAGGAATACACAGAGTAGGTAAGGAAACTTATTTGTATGATAACAGCAAAATAGAAAAATGGTGGTATGAAGAATTTTGGTTTCCAATATATAATGAAAATACAACTTTAGATGGGACCATAATAAGAGAGCTTTATACCGGAATATACGATAAGGAAGGATATATGTCCGGATATAAAGTTGATTCATATATCGGAAACAGATTAGCGAAGGAGGTATTCCGGGAAAAACTTGCACATATATTCGGTTATAATGAGTTTTATTTGTCGGAAAAAGAAAGATTGGATACGGGAAAGGACTCCTTAAGATGGAAATATCCTCCAAATTATTTTGACTGAAGATCAGAGAAATTATTCTATAATAAACAGCTTTGTATGGGGTATGGAGTTTGTAAATATTTGATGTCTACATTATAGATGGAACAATTCATATTTAGGGGGCTTGTATGTGGTACGAGATTTCTTCAGAGAGAGATATAAATGATTTTATGAAAAAAATAAATTTTTTCCATGACTGTTGTATTAAAGAATTGAAATATTCAAGTGGGGCATATGTAAATAATAGATATGAAATGTATCCGGTAAATGATAAGAGGATATTAAATGTAGCATTTCAATGCCAAAGTGAAGAAAATGGTATGTTTGAATTGGAATTTCAAGGTTTAAAATATTTAAAATTATTACCGTTAGATGAAACGTATACATGTGAAATACTTGATGCCACTATGTTTATGCAAAACGAATTGATTTATTGGTGTGACTGTGGAGGATTATCAGAAGCAGATTTAGATGATTATATGGGAACAGTAATTTGTGCTGAAAAATTAAGATGGAGATCAATTATTAACCATATGGGAGACCGAGAGTTTTATTAAAATTTATACTAAGGAGTCATTGACTGAACTGCCGCACAATTAAACTAAGTTGATTAAACAATTTTTAGTATACAGACTCGTAGTGTCACTTATTTGTACCGCTCACTGAAAGGCGGAGGAATGGAGGATATTGATATGTCAGTAGATATTGATACTTTATTTGAAATGATGGATGAGGGGCAACCAGCAGAGATTCAGGAAGAGGCTCTCAGAGAGGCGAGAAAGATAAAATCCTTATCTGTATTTATGCAGCCTATAGAATATGGATGGTCGTGGGAAAATTGTGCAAAGGTAATCTGTGAAAAAACTGATGAAGAATTAAATAAATACACATGTGAGATGCTGGAGTGGCTGCAGGATATCAACTGGCCTGGGGCATTTTTGATCATGGAGAGGCTGGAAAAAATGGAGCCTCAGTTTTTGGTGCATGCTGTTGGTTATCAGGTAAAGCAGGCGCTTCTGCTAAAAGATAATGAATGGCTGGGATGGATGTCATATCTTATAAAAAATAAAAAGTTTTATGATGCACTTTCTGAAGAAAAAAAATACCAGAAAATACTGAAAAGATACTATGAAGAATACTGGGGGGAATTAGAATACTAAATCTAATGGGGACGTTTAACGTCCCCATACTACTTTACGGCTGATCAGGCCGGCTACGACTGCAGTAGCGGCTTCAGCGATCCAGAAGGCATGCCATACTCCTACAGCACCAAAAACTTTGCTGAGGACGAAGGCAGCAGGAATGATGATCAGTACATATCTGCACAGAGAGATGATAAGAGAAGGGGTTCCCTTTCCCAAACCCTCCAGTGCGCCGCAGGCAGTAACAGATACTGCGGAAACCAGGAAGCCGGCGCTGATGATACGGAGAGCTGTTTTTCCTGCAAGGACAGTTTCGGCATTGGAGGTAAACAGTCCCATCAACTGTCCGGGAACTGCCAGGCAGATAACGGTTCCGATGATCATAATGACGCTGCTCATGGCAAGCGTTACCATATAGATTTTTTTCACACGTTTGTGTTCTCTTGCTCCATAGTTATATCCGATCACAGGGCGCATACCCTGGACGATTCCGCTGGCAGGAAGATAGAGGAAGGTCTGAAGCTTGTAATAAATGCCCAAAATTACCACATAGCTCTGGGAGTAAACAGCAAGCAGGCTGTTCAGCACGGAGATCAGAAGGGAGGGGAGCGCAATATTCAGAATTGCCGGAACTCCCACAGCATAAAGTTTTTTGTCCATGCTGCTGTCTGGTTTCAGACATGTTTTCCTGATGCGTACAGGAATTGGGCGGGCAAAATAGATCACCAGGTAAATGATCAGATTTAAAACCTGTCCAAGACCTGTTGCCAGGGCAGCGCCTTCGATTCCAAGTGCAGGGAAGGGACCAAGACCGAAAATCAGAACCGGGTCCAGTATAATATTGGTAATACAGCCGCACATCAGTGAAAACATGGTAACTTTCATTCTTCCAACTGCCTGGAAAATCTTTTCAAAAGCAAGATCAAGCCCTATTACAACAGAAAAGGCAAAAACAATGCCGGAATATCTTACGCCCAGATCAATAACCTTTTTGTCCGGTGTAAAAAGCCCAAGAAAGGAGGGCATGATCAGAGTACAGACTACCATCATAATAAGTCCGTGTACAGCGGACAAAACCGTTCCGTGAGTAGCGGCAATATCTGCATTGTGTTTATTTCCGGCTCCCAGATGAAAAGCAATCTGCGAGCTGATTCCCACGCCAAAACCAATGGCAATGGCATTCACCAGGTTCTGGATGGGAAAGACCAGGGAAAGCGCTGTCATGGCATCTTCACTGATCTGCGCAACAAAGAAGCTGTCTACTATATTATACAAAGAGTTTACCAGCATGGAGATCACCATGGGGAGAGCCATGGACATAATCAGAGGAAATACTGGCTTTTCTTTCATAAAAGTATTGTTCATTTATATTCCTCCTGTTGGTTTATAAAAAAGACTTTTATGGCAAAAAAATAAGCCGCACAACTACCGGATGGTAATTGTGTGGCGAAAAGTGGCCTGGCCAAAAAAGTCCACACTGTGTTTTGGACAGGTGACATTGTAGCATGGTATAAGCTGTGTCGTCAAGAGAGGTTTGTCTTTTTGTTGCGAGTATTTTTTGGTTGTGATACACTGGGGATATCTTTCAGAAAAATCAGCGGTCAGTATGATTATGGCAGGAGATTTTCTGTACAGACAGGAAAAGAGGGGTATTATGGAAAAAGTACTTACGCTGCAGGCAACGATTTTTCTTCTGGTAGCAGTGGGATTTATGCTGAAGCGCATCGGGCTCATTGGACCGCAGGGACAAAAAAACCTGAACGATCTTGTTATTTATGTGATTCTGCCCTGCAACATTCTTCATGCATTTATGAACAGTCCTGTGGAGGGCAGACTATTGTATTATCTGGAGGTCCTTCTGATCTCTGTCGGGATTCAGATTTTTTGCGTGTTTTATGGAAGGCTGATCTTCAGGAAGGAACCAGAGGGGAAAAATAAATGTCTCCGGTATGGAACGATCTGTTCAAACGCAGGGTTTCTGGGAAATCCGGTAGCAGAGGGGATTTACGGGGCAGAGGGGCTGGTGCTTGCCAGTATTTATCTGATTCCTCAGAGGATCATGATGTGGACTTCCGGACTGGCAGTTTTTTCCGGAACCACAGACCGGAAAGGAACGGTCAGGAAGGTTCTGACGCATCCCTGTATTATTATGAGTGAACTGGGTATTCTTCTTATGTTTACCGGGTGGAAGCTTCCGGCGCCGGTTACAGATGCAGTGGATTATATAGGAAACTGCAATACAGCTTTTTCCATGATGGCAGTTGGAATGATTCTTGCAGATATCAATGTAAAGGATTTCTGGGACCGGACTGTGGCAAAGTTTACGTTTCACAGGCTTGTGGTGATTCCGGCAGTGGTGTACGGAGTCTGTAGCTTTCTGCCTCTTGATAAAAATGCTTTTGGCATCTGTGTACTGCTGGCTGCCATGCCGGCAGGCGCTACAACAAGTATTCTGGCAGAGAAATATGGGGTGGATTCTCCCTTTGCAACAAAAATGGTTATTTTTTCTACTTTGTTATCGCTTCCCACAATCTGTCTGTGGAGTATGGTATTGTAACAGGAAAACTCTGGACAGGGGATTGATAGAGAACTGTAATTAAGGGAAATGAGAAATTCAGAGGTCGGAGGAGAAGCCCAGCTCTGGTTAGAAACGACTGTGAGATTTTATTTGCAGCAGGAAAGCAGGTTGGATTATGAAATATGGATACTTTTTCTATGTGATTATGGGATTTTTGTCAGGAAGTATTTTGTTTGGACGGCTGATTCCTATGATCTTTCGGGGAGTGGATGTTCAGACCGAGTCTGAGGATGGAAATCCGGGAACGTTTAATGCATTTGCTTGTGGAGGCGCTTTTTGTGGGATACTGGTTCTTCTGGCAGATCTGGGAAAGGGGGCGCTTCCGGTTGCCCTGTGCGCCAGGGATCTGGGAATGGATTCCTGGATGTTTGCGCTGGTAATGGCCGCGCCTGTATTCGGACATGCTCATTCTCTGTTTCAGAAAGGACATGGGGGCAAGGCTATTGCAGTATCTTTTGGCGTACTGATCGGACTGCTTCCTCTGTGGCAGCCTCTGGCAGCTCTGATTTTCTGGTATCTGCTGTTTGTAATCGTAATATCTGCCAGGTCTAATACCAGAAAAAGCGTATATACGTTTCTGGCCTTTGCTGTTACTGTTATGCTGACAGTGCCGCGCAGAACAGTCTTGGCCGGCTGTGTCCTGATGTCAGGGATTGTGATACATAAACATTGTCTGAAGGCAAATGCCGCATACAGGCGGGGAGAGGAATGGAGACTTGAATGAAAGCATTGATTTTGTCCTGCAATACAGGAGGCGGACATAATTCTGCAGCCCGGGCGATTGCAGAGGAGATGCAGGAGAGAGGCGACGAGGCATATGTACTTGACTATCTCTGCCTTGCAGGAGAGGGAGTTTCACGTCTGGTAGGAGACGGATATGTTCAGATTGTCAAAAAAACGCCCAGACTTTTCGGGCTTTTTTATAAGCTGGGAATGGTAGCCAGCCGGTTGCTGAAGAAATCTCCTGTGTATTATATTAACGGGAGAATGGCAAAGTATCTGGACGGATATTTACGTGAACATCCGGTTGATGTTCTGATCATGCCGCATCTTTATCCGGCAGAAACAATTACTTATATGAAACGAAAGGGCATGAAGCTTCCGCTTACGGTGGCAGTAATGACAGATTACACCTGTATTCCCTTCTGGGAGGAGACAGACTGTGATTATTATGTGCTTCCCCATGAGGCTTTAAAAAAGTCCTGTGTCAGACGGGGGATTCCTGCGGAGAAGCTTTTGGCTTTTGGGATTCCGGTGGCTAAGAGCTGCCGGAGGAATACAAGCAGAGAACAGGCAAGGGAGAAGCTGGGGCTTGATACGAAAGGCAGATATTTTCTGGCAGCCGGAGGAAGTATGGGGGCCGGAGATCTTTCCGAGCTTGTAAAAAAGCTTTTGGAAGGCACAGCTCAGGAAAAAATTCTTGTGATCTGCGGAAGCAACCGCAAGGCGGAACAGAAGTTGAAAAAAGAGTTTTGTAAACAGCCCCGGGTACAGATTCTGGGATTTACCACTCAGATGTCTCTTTATCTGAAGGCCTGTGACGTTCTTTTTACAAAGCCGGGCGGTTTGACATCTACAGAAGCGGCAGTGACGGGTGTGCCGATGATCCATACGGCTCCGATTCCCGGCTGCGAAACAGTAAACCGGAAATTTTTTATGAAGGCAGGCATGAGCTGGTCAGCAATTACCCTCAATGGGCAGGTGGAAAAAGGAATCCAGCTTATGAACGATCCTGAGGCGGTAGCTCAGATGGTCAGCGCTCAGAAAAAGCAGATTCACGGAAACGCGGTAGAGAAGCTGTATGAATTTATCAGCGGAGAAATCCAGAAAAGAAACAGGTTTTGAACAGCAAAGAAATCCCCCCGGGAGGGTTGCAGGAGGGATTTCTTTTTTTATATAATAAAGCCGTCTATAAAAAGTCCATTATAAAAATTTTATTGCCACAGGCAGCAGGAAATGAAAATTAACCGGCAGCCACAGGCAGGAACCGAAAAAATACAGGATTCTTTTTATAGAAAGAACATACTAACAGAAAGAGCAGAAAGAATCATGAATACGTTAAAGGAAGAAATTCATGCCTACTGGACACAGCGTGCAGAGGGCTATTCAGAATATAATCAGCAGGAAATGGCAGACGCCAGACGGAGTATGTGGAAGAACAAGCTTCTTTCTCTCCTTGAAGAGAATTTTCCGGGAAAGAACCCGGAGGAGCTGAAGGTTCTTGATGTGGGAACCGGACCGGGATTTTTTGCCCTGCTTCTTGCGGAGGCCGGATATCAGGTAACGGCAGCAGACGTTACAGAGGAGATGCTGAAAGAGGCAAAAAAGAATACAGGAGTGTTTGCGGAAAAAATCACCTGGAAGCTCAGTGACGCCCAGAAGCTTGAACTGGGAGACTGCGAATTTGACGCGGTATTTTCCAGAAATGTTACCTGGAATCTGGAAAACCCGGGACAGGCGTATGAGGAATGGGTACGTGTGCTGAAACCGGGCGGACTTCTGTGCAATTTTGATGCAGACTGGTACGGTCATCTTTATGATGAGGAAAAGCGCAGCGGTTACGAGAAGGACCGCCAGAGGGTGGAAGAAAAAAATCTGGAAGATTATTATACAGGAACAGATATTGAACGGATGGAGGCCATTGCCAGACAGGTTCCTTTAAGCAGACAGAAGCGTCCTCAGTGGGATGTGGAAGCCCTGAAAAATGCAGGGCTGACAGAAGTAAGCTGTGACACAGAGGTGTGGAAACAGGTATGGACAGAAGAAGAGATCGCAAATAATGGCTCCACCCCGATCTTTCTTCTTTCCGGGAAAAAAAGAGAAAGCTTTTGCCTCAATCATATTTCAGTGGAACCCGGAAACGTGTGGACTGGTTATCTGGAGCTGGGACAGGGCGAATTCCGGCTTCCGGCTGCCGTGCTTCATGGAACAAGACCTGGAAAAACAATGCTGATCACAGCAGGAGTCCACGGGGGAGAATATGTGGGAATACAGGCTGCTATTGAGCTTTCACAGAAGCTTAAAATTCAGAAAGTGGCAGGTACCATTATTATTGTAAAGGTGATAAATGTTCCGGCATTTGAGCGCAGAAACGGAAGTATGGGACTGACAGACGGAAAAAACCTGAACAGGGAATTTCCCGGAAATCCAAAAGGTACAGAAATGGAACGTCTTGCGTGGGCAGTTTCCCATGAGCTTCAGCCGGCAGCAGATTATTACATTGACCTGCACAGTGGGGATGACTATGAACAGCTGACTTCTTATGTGTATTATGCGGGCATGGCAGATGAAAAAACAGTCAGTCAGTCAAGACGCATGGCAGAGCAGGTGGACGTACCTTACATGGTCCGCTCCAATGTGGCGTCAGGGGGCGCTTATAACTATGCGGCTTCTCAGGGAATACCCAGTATTCTTATTGAGCGGGGCGGTATGGGAGCCTGGACCAGTGAAGAAGTACGCTCTACAAGAAGAGATGTCAGGAATATTCTCTGTCATCTGGGAATTTATCAGGGGAAAAAGGATTACAGAACTTATTATCCTCTGGATGTTACAGATATCTGTTATCAGGACGCTTCCCGGGACGGGTTGTGGTATCCCTTTAAAAAGCCCGGCGATATGATCCGGGAAGGAGAGATTCTGGGTGAAGTGCGGGATTATGAAGGCGGTCTTCTGGAGCTGAGCGTGGCCGAGTATGACGGTGTGATCCTGTATCAGACCGGCACGCTTCAGGTACTGGGGGACGGGCCGATGATCGCTTATGGAAAGATTGTCAATCCCTATGATGAGCGGAAAGAGCGAATTGTAAGCTACTGGGAAAAAAGAAGCGGAGATTTCCTGGAACATAAAAGGGCGGAGCTTCACAGTCCTATGTCTGAACGATGGCTTTATGAAATAAAAAATCAGCTTCCTCAGGACAGAAATCTCAGGGTCCTTGACGTGGGCTGCGGAGCGGGATTTTTTTCCGTGCTTCTGGCAAAAGAAGGATATCAGGTCACTGGTGTGGATCTGACGCCTGATATGGTTGAAAATGCTAGAACGCTTGCAGAAGAGGAAAAAACAGACTGTGAGTTTTTTGTAATGGATGCAGAAAATCTGAGATTTGCAGACGAAAGCTTTGACGTGGTGATTTCCCGAAACCTTACCTGGACCCTTCCGGATGTAAAAAGCGCTTACAGAGAATGGGTGCGCGTACTGAAAAAAGGCGGCATACTTTTGAATTTTGATGCAAATTACGGGCTCAGTGATTTTACAGACCTGTCCGAGCTTCCGGACAACCATGCGCATCAGGAAATTGGCGATGATATGATGAGAGAATGTGAGGAGATCAAACGTCAGCTTCCAATCAGTTCCTATAGCCGTCCGGCCTGGGATCTGGAGACTTTGGGGGCAATGAAGCTTCAGGAATTTTCTGTGGATCTGGGAATCAGCAGCAGGATTTATGTGGAAAAGGATGAGTTTTATAATCCCACACCAATGTTTATGCTGAGAACCTGTAAGTAAAAGAACTATAAAGGAAAAAATTATGGATTTAAAACAGCTGCAGTATTTTGTGACCTGCGCTCAGACCGGCTCTGTCAGCGAGGCGGCAAAAATTTTATATTCCACTCAGCCCAGTGTCAGCAAGGTGGTAAAGGCTTTGGAGGATTCTCTGGGAATGCAGCTTTTTGAGCGGCTTCCCAGAGGGATCCGTCTTACGCCTCAGGGAAGTCAGGTATATCGTTATGCCTGTAAAATTGTAGGCGAAGTCACAAAGCTGGAAGCCATGGCGGACCACGGTATGACAAAATGGCTCAGGATTTCCGCAAATCCAAGCTCTTGGTTCGCCACTCAGTTTGTGGATTTTTATAATGAGAATTATGACAGAAATTATCATTTTCAGATTTACACGGCAGGAGTTCGGACAGTGATGGAACGCGTCCGGGACTATCTGGATGATGTGGGGTTTGTGTATATTCTGGAACGGCAGAAAGAGGACTTTTTTTATGAACTGTCCAGAAACCGTATGGAGTTTATATCCCTGCATGAGACAGAAGCCATTGTTTACCCGGGAGGAAATTCAGCTCTTTACGGAACCCGGAAAGAAAGTCTGAGTTTTGAAGAGCTTGACGGAGTTCGGCTGGTTCAGAACTATCAGGACGAATTTTTTGATATTGGAGCCGCCGAAAACAAGGAGAGCTTTTCCTGGAAAGGACTGGATATTTCTGTTATTACAAACAGCGATTATATTATGGAAAGGCTTTTAAAAAACAGTGATGTGGCAAATATCAGCGGAAGCTATCTGTCAGAGAATAAGAAAGATACACTTCCCGGAATCCCGTTGAAAATGGAAGGAAGTCGGGTGATCTTCGGGTATGTCAGACATCGGGGAGAAGAGATGGACAGCAGTTTAAAGGAATTCATCTGTTTTCTGGAAGAACGAATCGGAAGCGGTAAGTAAAATGATGAAAAAGCAGATAAACAGAGGATAAAATTATGTTGAAATATATAGGAAAAAGACTGCTTCAGTTAATTCCCGTTCTGATCGGGATTACGTTTCTGTCCTTTGCCATGATGCGGCTTGCAGGGGGAGATGCAGTAACCTACATGTATGAAAATGCAGGGTCAGTTGTCTCCCAGGAGGTAATTGATCAGACAAAAAAAGAATACGGTCTGGATCAGCCTTTTCTGGTACAGTATGGCAGATGGTTTGCAGGAATGGTCACAGGCGATATGGGAACTAGCTATGTATCCGGGCAGAAGGTATATGATACTTTTATGGAAAAGCTTCCGGCAACCATACTTCTTACAGTTTCTTCTATGATAGTGACTATGCTGACAGCGATCCCCCTTGGGATTTTTTCTGCCATACGCCATAATAGATGGTCAGATTATCTGATACGTTTTCTGAGTTTTATCGGAAATTCTGCCCCGAATTTTTTTGCAGCGCTGATTTTAATGTATGTATTTTCTGTAAAGCTTGGATGGCTGCCTGTGATTACGTCAGAAAATATTGCGGCAAGTCTTGTGCTTCCCACTCTTACCCTTGCCATAGCTATGGCGGCAAAATATATCCGTCAGATCAGAGCGGCTGTTCTGGAGGAACTGAATAAGGATTATGTGATGGGAGCCAGGGCCAGAGGTGTCAGAGGAAGTGTGATTATCTGGAAAAATGTTCTGAGGGCGTCCATGCTGACTATTGTGACGCTGATGGCATTGTCTGTGGGAAGCCTTCTGGGCGGAACTACCATTGTGGAATCTATTTTTATGTGGGACGGTGTAGGTAAAATGGCTGTGGATGCCATTACCATGAGAGATTATCCTGTCGTTCAGGTATATGTGGCATGGATGGCAGTGATCTATGTAGCAGTGAACCTGATTACGGACATTGTGTATCATTATCTGGATCCCCGTGTAAGACTGGGAGGTGAGCAAGGATGACAAAGAAAAAGAGAGGTTCATCTTCTGTGTACAGGACGGGAACAGATTCTGTAAAAATACGGCTTATTGTGCTGACAGTTCTGGCAGCGTTGCTTCTTTTAACAGCTCTGTGTGCAAAATACATCTGTCCCTATGACCCTTATGAGCAGAATCTTCTGTTGGCAAAGCAGCCGCCGGGGCCGGAGCATCTGCTGGGAACAGACCGCTATGGACGGGATATGTTTTCCAGGATTCTGATAGCCGGAACTACCAGTATTTTTTCCACACTGATCCTGGTGAGCATTACAACAGTAACGGGAACCTTTGTGGGAATTATCTGCGGCTGGCGGGGAGGCTTTGTGGATGCTTTTCTTATGAGGATATCAGATCTGTTTCTGGCCTTTCCAAGTCTGGTATTCGCATTAGCTGTGGCAGGAGTCCTGGGCGGCGGTGTACAGAATGCGGTACTCGCTCTGGCAGTGGTAAGCTGGCCGAAGTTTGCCAGGCTGGTCAGAGGACTGACGCTGACTCAGAAAGAGGCGCCGTATATAATGGCGGCCAGACTTTCCGGCAGCAGCACACCGGCTCTGCTTCTGCGGCATATTCTGCCTAATATTGCAGGCTCTGTCCTTGTAACGGCAGTTCTGGATATTGGAACTATGATGATGGAGCTTGCAGGCTTGTCCTTTCTGGGACTGGGAGTACAGCCGCCGGCAGCAGAATGGGGAAGTATGATCAATGAGGGCAGAAGCCTTCTGCAGATCGCGCCGTGGATGTCTCTTGCGCCGGGAGCTGCAATTTTTGTAACGGTACTGATTTTTAACCTTCTGGGAGATACATTGAGAGATTATCTGGATCCGGAACACAAAAAGAAAAGAGGTAAATAATGAAGAAAAAATTTATTGCTGCAGTGCTTGCAGGAGCAGTGATGATATCGGGACTGAGTGTCAGCGTAATGGCAGACAAAGAAAAGACCTTTGTATACGGAACAACCGGTTACAGCGAGGAAATGGGTGACGCCGGGCTGAACCCTCATGATAATTATTCCGGATGGAGTGCGCTCAGGTATGGTGTAGGGGAAACGTTATTTAAGTACAATGACAATATGGAGGTGGAGCCCTGGCTTGCCATAGATTATGAGTTTGTGGACGACACTACGGTAAAGATCACACTGAGAGACGGAGTAAAGTTTTCAAGCGGCCGCACTATGGATGCCCAGGCAGTAAAGGAATGTCTGGAAAATCTGGTAAAGGTTCATGACCGGGCTCCTTCTGATATGAAGATCGATTATATTGATGCAGACGGACTGACTTTGACTATTTACACAACAGAACCATGTCCGGCAATCATTAACTATCTGGGAGATCCCTACGGAGCCATTATTGATATGGAATATGGCGTTCAGGGAGAAGGGGGAAATGCCAATGTGGCAGGAACAGGTCCTTATATTGCAGAAAAAGTTACCCCCACTCAGATTGATCTTGTAAAAAATGAAAATTACTGGGGCGGCGATGTAAAGGTGGATAAAGTTACAGTAAAGTCTTTTTCGGACGGAAGCGCTCTGACCGCGGCCCTTCAGACAGGAGATATCCAGGGAACCTATGGTCTTCAGTATGATAACTACGTGCTTTTTGACGGAAATCCGGAGTATACCATTAATTCCTGCGCAACAAGCAGATGCTTTTTCGGACAGTTTAATTTTGAGTCGGAGATCATGCAGGATCAGAATATACGAAAAGCCATTGAAATGGGAATTGATAAAGAGGGCTTCTGCTCTGTGATCATGGAGGGGAGAGGGCTCCCTGCCAAAGCCGCTTTTCCGGACAGTTTTTCTTATGGAAATGAAGCAGTGGAAACAGTTTCCTATGATCCGGAAGGGGCAAAAAAGCTGCTGGAAGAATCCGGATGGAAGGATACAGACGGCGACGGATATGCAGACAAGGACGGACAGAAGCTTACCATAGACTGGCTGACCTACCCGACCCGTCTGGAGCAGCCGAAGCTTGCGGAGTATGCACAGGCAACTCTCAAGGAAATCGGAATTGACGTTGTGGTAAATAATACTTCGGATCATATGACTTATGCGGCAGACGGCAACTTTGATGTGTATGTAAGTTCTACTACCACAGCTCCCACCGGAGATCCGGAATATTTCTTTACCAGTACAGTAGTGGGACCCAAAAACTACGGAAAATATGAAAACAAAGAGGTAACAGCTCTTACAGAAAAGCTTCATCAGGCATTTGAGCCGGAGGAGAGAGCAAAGCTGGCAACAGAGCTGCAGCAGAAGATTCTGGACGACGATGGATTTTTCTTTGTATCACATCTCAATATGGGAATTGTGACAAAATCCAATGTAAAAGGAATGGCGGCTCATCCCTGTGATTATTATGAGATTACGGCAGATCTGGATGTGGAATAACTGATTCTGGAAACAGAGGATACAGAATGAATATAGAAAAGAATGAAGACGTACTGCTCCGTGTGGAGAAGTTGACTGTCTGTTATGATGGAGAGCCTGTTGTACAGGACATAAGCTTTCAGGTGAAAAAGGGAGAAATCCTGGGTATTGTAGGGGAATCCGGAAGTGGAAAAAGTACGGTTGCAAAAGCCGTTATGGGACTTCTGGGAAACAAAGCTGAAGTCGCCGGTCAGGTGTGGTACAAAGGAGAAAATCTCACTGCCATGCCGGAAAAAATACTGAGGAAATACCGGGGACCTGAGCTTGGAATGGTCTTTCAGGACTGTAAATCAGCCCTTTGTCCTATGCGTACAGTAGGGGCTCAGATGTACGAGGCCGTATCGGAGCATGAGAAGGTCAGCAGAGCGGAAGTGGAAAACAGAGCAGCTGTTTTGATGAAAAAAATCGGACTTACAGACTGTGCCCGTGTTCTTGGAAGCTATCCCTTTGAACTGTCCGGAGGAATGAATCAGAGAGTGGGAATCTGTACCGCCATGCTTTTAAAACCGGATCTGCTCCTGGCAGATGAGCCTACCAGCGCTCTTGATGTGACTGTACAGAAACAGGTGGTGGAAGAGCTTCTTCTGATGAAAAAAGAGTTTCATACAGCCATGCTTCTGATCACTCACAATATTGGCGTGGTCAGAAAAATGGCAGACAGGATCCTCGTACTTCAGAATGGAAAAGTAATGGATTACGGAGATACACAGAAGATTCTGGAAAATCCGGAAAGTCAGTATACTCGTCAGCTTATGGATTCTGTGATCCGGCTGAAAAGACGGGAGAATCAGAAATTATGACAGAAATTTTGCTGAAAACAGAGAAACTGAAAAAGGTATTTACAGCAGGAAAAAAATCCTTTGCAGCTGTGGACGAGGTGTCCTTTGAACTGAAAAGAGGACAGTGTCTGGGGATCGTGGGTGAATCAGGAAGCGGAAAAAGTACAGTTGCCAGACTGATTACGGGACTTCTTCCCTGTACAGAGGGAAAAGTTCTGTTTTATCCTTCATCGGAAGGAACAGAGGCTGGATGTATAGATATATCTCAGGCAGGAATACGGCAGCTGAAACAGGCATACCGTCATATGCAGATGGTTTTCCAGATGCCCGCGGAGTCTTTTGATCCAAGAAGGACACTTGGAGACGGAATTGGGGAAAGTCTGCGGAATATGGGGATAAAGGGAACGGAATTAAAAACAAAGGTGGATAACCTTCTGGAATTGTGCGGGCTTACGCCGGAATTTGCTTCCCGGTATCCCCATCAGGTCAGCGGAGGACAGTGCCAGAGAGCTGCTATTGCCAGAGCCCTTGCGCCGGATCCGGAGCTTCTGATCTGCGACGAGGCTACCAGCGCTCTCGATGTAACTGTGCAGAAACAGATTATGGAGCTTCTGATAAAATTAAGACAGAAAAACGGTCTCAGCGTAATTTTTATCTGTCATGATCTTGCTCTGGTTCAGATGTTCTGTGACCGGGTGATCGTTATGAAGCAAGGAAAAATCGTGGAAACCGGAACTCCGGAGGAAATTATATGGTCTCCCAGGGAGGAGTACACCAGAAATCTGATCGAGTCTGTTTTGTAGACCGGAAAAATATAAAAAAACGTATTAAAAAAAGCACTTGTTACAGGTGCTTTTTTTAAATGAATATTTTAATGGGATCGTTAGTGCATCATAAGTGGAGGTCGTGCACTGACTTTGACATCATATAACACAATTTCCTGTGCTGACTATATTTTAACAAAGTCAGAGATTTTAACAAGCCTCCCAGGGGGATGTACAGGTATGAAAAAAAAAGATTATCCATGCAAAATATGAATGGGTTTATATCCCCCGTACAGGGTTAAATCTGACGAAAATCAATGTTATACTGGTGAAACACGAAAATCAGGGAGGTTAAATCAAATGAAAAAGCGGTTAATGGCACTGCTGGCGGCTTTCTGTATGACTGTTTCCATGATCGGAAGCGGCACAGTGGTTTCAGCAGCAGAACAGAAAACAAAGGATGAAGTGATTGTTACCATGCCTGCAACTTCTGAGCCGGAAGCGGGATTTGATCCTGCATATGGCTGGGGAGCCGGAGAGCATGTTCATGAGCCTCTGATACAGAGCACACTTACTGTTACCAACAAAGATCTGTCTATTGGAATGGATCTTGCCACAGATTATTCTGTCAGTGAGGACGGGCTTATCTGGACAGTAAAGATCCGTAACGATGTAAAATTTACAGACGGAGAACCACTGACAGCAAAGGACATAGCGTTTACCTATAATAACTGCCGCGACAACAGCTCTGTCAATGATTTTTCCATGCTGGAGGAAGCCGTTGCAGTGGATGATACCACAGTAGAGTTTCATCTGAACAAGCCGTTTTCCATCTGGCCGTATACTATGGCTGTAGTGGGAATTGTTCCGGAACATGCATATGACGAGAATTACGGACAGAATCCTGTTGGATCAGGACGTTATATCATGAAGCAGTGGGATAAGGGGCAGCAGGTGATCTTTGAGGCCAATCCGGATTATTACGGAGAAGAACCAAAGATGAAAAAGGTTACGGTTCTTTTTATGGAAGAGGATGCAGCTCTTGCGGCAGCTCAGTCCGGAACGGTAGACGTAGCGCATACTGCAGCTTCCTATTCTGATACGGAAATCGACGGATATGAGCTGTTCCGTGTAGATACAGTTGATAACCGTGGATTTAATCTTCCTGCAGCTCCGGCAGAAGAAAAAGACGGAGTAATGACAGGAAATGACTTTACCAGTGATGTGGAAGTAAGACGCGCGATCAACATTGGAATCGACCGTGAAGAAATGATCGACAATGTACTGAACGGCTACGGAACTCCCGCATACAGCGTATGTGACAAAATGCCCTGGTATAACGAGGAGGCAGAAACAGAGTACGATTTTGAGGGAGCGGTAAAAATTCTTGAGGATGCCGGCTGGAAAGAAGGAAAAGACGGAATCCGCGAAAAAGACGGCGTACGTGCTGAAATGCAGATTGTTTATCCGGCTTCTGATTCTGTACGTCAGGCGCTGGCTGAGGATGCAAAAAACCAGCTTGCTGAACTGGGAATTGCTGTTACTACAGAGGGAGCTGACTGGGATACCGCTTATACCGCAGCTTTGTCTCAGCCTCTGATGTGGGGATGGGGAGCGCACACTCCTATGGAGCTTTACAATATTTACCATACAATGGAAGAAACAGGAACTGCTGAATATTCACCGTATGCCAATGAGACAGTAGACAAATACATGGACGAGGCTCTGGAAAGCAGCGATCTTGAGGAATCCTACGAGCTGTGGAAAAAGGCTCAGTGGGACGGAGAAACAGGTATTACCCAGGAGGGAGATATTCCCTGGATTTGGCTGTGCAATGTGGATCATCTGTATTTTGTAAGAGATGGACTTAAAGTTGCAGATCAGAAGATTCATCCTCACGGACATGGCTGGTCTATTGTAAATAATGTGGATCAGTGGACATGGGAGTAATTCCGAAAGTTTAATAAAATCACGTATAAAATAATTATCCGGCAGGATTTTGGGGAGGTTTGTTCTGTAACAGGAATAAAAACGTCCCCGGAAGCTGCCGGATACTGTGCGTTTCAAACGATTTATGTACAAGGAGAAAATATTGAAAAATACAGCAGGAAAGTTTATACTGAAAAATTTTGTGAAGATAGTTCTTCTTATTTTTGCAGTCAGTATTGCAGCGTTTGCCCTTATGACAGTTTCTCCCGTAGATCCCCTTCAGGCCAATGTAGGACAGGCTGCGCTGGGCAGTATGAGCCAGGAGCAGATTGCAAAGCTTGAAGAATACTGGGGAGTAGGAGAACCGCCGGTTCAGAGATATCTGGCGTGGCTGAAGGATTTTCTGAAGGGAGATATGGGCGTTTCTCTTCTTTACAGACAGGATGTGGCAAAGGTAATTGCAGTAAAGCTGGGAAATTCGCTTTTTCTTATGATTATTGCATGGGTTCTGTCCGGGATTATTGGCTTTGCCCTGGGCGCCCTGGCAGGAATGAACCGTGGAAAATTTGTAGATAAGGCAGTAAAAGGCTACTGTCTGTTAATATCAAGTACCCCGGCTTTTTGGATCGCCATGCTGCTTCTGATCATCTTCGGGGTGTGGCTGAAGATCCTTCCCATAGGGCTAAGCGTACCCATAGGCGTGGAGGCAAGCGGCGTAACTTTTCTGGACAGGGTATATCATGCCATTCTTCCGGCGGTTACGCTGTCCATTACCGGAATTGCCAATATTGCCATGCATACCAGAGAAAAAATGGTCGATATCTGTGAAAGTGATTATGTTGTTTTTGCAAGAGCAAGAGGTGAAAGCCTGTGGCAGATTTTCAGGAATCATGGATTTCGAAACGTTCTGGCGCCTGCTATGACCCTGCAGTTTGCTTCGATCAGTGAAATTTTTGGCGGTTCTGTTCTGGTAGAGCAGGTTTTTTCCTATCCGGGACTTGGACAGGCGGCGGTAAGCGCAGGACTTGGAAGTGATATGCCGCTTCTTATGGCAATCACCATTATCAGCGCTTTATTTGTTTTTGGCGGAAATCTCATTGCAAATATTCTGTACGGTGTGATCGATCCGCGTATCAGACGTGGAGGTGCCGCAAAATGACAAAAAACACAAAAAAAGGAACGTTTATGATAAAAAAATGGAACCGCAGACAAAGGCTGGTACTGTGGCTTGTGCTTTCTCTGATCTTTCTGGCTGCTGTGTGTATTGGCGGAATGTTCTTCGGAGATGCTGCCAGAGAGACTGATTTTGCCCGCAAAAATATAGCTCCCTGCCTGAAATATCCTTTTGGAACCGACTGGCTGGGAAGAGACATGTTTACCCGGACGGTCAAGGGGCTTTCCATCAGCATTATCATTGGAATCAGCGCTGCGGCTTTCAGTGCGGTTATGGCCTTTATTCTGGGAGTTCTGTCTGCAACAATGGGAAAAGCGGTAGATACAGTTATCACCTGGTTTATTGATCTTGTTATGGGAATCCCTCATATGCTTCTTCTGATCCTGATCTGCGTTGCCTGCGGGCGGGGGCTGAAGGGCGTGATTCTGGGCGTTGCCCTGACCCACTGGACTTCCCTTGCCCGGCTGATCCGGGGGGAGGTTCTGCAGTTAAAAGAACAGCAGTATATTAAAATGGCCAGAAAGCTTGGGAAAAGTAATTTTTATATTGCCATGAAGCATATGGTTCCTCATCTTTTTCCGCAGTTTCTGGTAGGTCTGATACTTCTTTTTCCTCATGCGATCCTTCACGAATCCAGTATCACATTTCTGGGCTTCGGACTTTCCAATGAGCAGCCTGCCATTGGCATTATCCTGTCAGAGGCAATGAAATATCTGATCACCGGAAAGTGGTGGCTGGCTCTGTTCCCCGGACTGATGCTGGTTCTGACAGTTGTGTGTTTTTATACTGTGGGCGAGGGTATCCGTAAGCTGGTGGATCCTGCAAGCGCTCATGAATAGGAGGAACCAAATGGAAAAAAATACAATACTTGAAATCAGAAATATGAATATTTCCTTTTCCCAGTATCAGAAGGGCACAAAGCAGACAAAGCTTCCTGTGATCAGAGATCTCAGTCTTACTGTTCATCAGGGAGAAATGGTGGCTGTTGTGGGTTCTTCCGGTTCCGGAAAAAGCCTTCTGGCTCATGGGGTAATGGGGATTCTTCCCTATAATGCAGAAATGGGCGGAGAGATCCTTTATTGTGGAGAGCCTCTTACAGAAAAAAGAATCCGCGCTCTTAGAGGAAAGGAAATTGTTATGGTTCCCCAGAGCACTTCCTATCTGGATCCTCTGATGAAGGTGGGAACGCAGATCTGCAAAGGCAAAAAGGATCCTGAAAGAAAAAAGAAGCTGGACGGGATCTTCAGACGGTACGGTCTGGCAGAAGAAGTTCAGGAACAGTATCCCTTTGAGCTTTCCGGAGGAATGACCAGAAGAGTGATGATATCCACTGCGATGATCGAAGAGCCGAAGCTGGTTATTGCAGATGAACCTACGCCGGGACTTCACCTGAAAGCGGCAAAGAGGGCTATGGAGCATTTCAGGGAGCTGGCTGATATGGGAGCGGGAGTATTGATCATTACCCATGATCTGGAGCTTGCGCTGGAAACTGCGGACAGAGTTCTTGTTTTCTATGCAGGATACACTCTGGAGGATGCAAAAACAGAGGATTTTCGCCAGGAAAAAACGCTGCGCCATCCCTATACAAAAGCCTTATGGAGAGCAATGCCTCAAAATGGCTTTCATTATATTGACGGGGTACAGCCCTATGTAAAAGATATGCCGGAGGGCTGTCCCTTTGCTCCAAGGTGTGAAAAATGTACAGAAAAATGCAGAGGGGAAATTCCCTACAGGGAAGTAAACGGAGGATATGTGAGGTGCGTGTATGATTCTTGAAGCCAGAAATATTTCTTTTCGATATGGAGAAAAAAGCAGGGAAATTTTAAAAGATTTCAGTCTGAAAGCAGAGAGTACAGAGCGGGTAGGGCTTGTGGCGCCAAGCGGATTTGGAAAAACAACCCTCTGTAAAATACTGTCGGGATATGAGAAGCCTGACAGCGGACAGGTTCTGCTGGACGGAAAGCCTCTTGATTTCTATGGCTCCTACTGTCCGGTTCAGTTGATCTGGCAGCATCCGGAACAGGCCATTAATCCCAGGCTGCGAATGAGATCGGTGCTTGAGGAGGGGGATAACGTATCTCCTGACCTTATCAAAAGACTTGGCATTGAGGCAGACTGGATGAACCGTTTTCCGGCAGAGCTGTCCGGGGGAGAAATGCAGAGGTTTTGTATTGCAAGAGCGTTGGGACAGAGGACACAGTTCCTTCTGGCGGATGAGATCAGCACCATGCTGGATCTCATCACACAGAGTCAGATCTGGCATTTCCTTATGGATGAAACCGAAAAGCGCAAAATTGGAATGATCGTAGTCAGCCACAGCCAGGAGCTTCTGGAAAAGGTCTGTACCAGGATCGTTGATCTTCAGAAGGAATAAACAGGTTACACAGCAAGGGCAAAGATCCTTGTGGCAATGTAAAAGTAAATAATAATAGAGCAGGTGTCCACAGCTGTAGTGATCAGAGGAGATGCCATGATTGCCGGATCCATATGCAGGGTTTTTGCGCCAAGCGGAAGAATACATCCGATGATCTTGGACAGGATTACAGTAGCAGTCAGAGACAGAGAAACTACCAGAGCAAGTCTGGGATCTCTGTACATAATCAGAATGCGGATTCCGTTTATGACAGCAAGCCCTGTGCCTACCAGAAGCGCAATCCGAAATTCTTTAAATGCAATCCGAAAAACATCACGGGGACGGATCTCGTTCAGGGCAAGACCGCGGATAATCAGGGTTGAGCTCTGAGAACCGCAGTTTCCTCCGGTATCCATCAGCATGGGAATAAAGGAAACCAGAAGAGGAACTGCGGAAAAGGCATTTTCATATCTGGTAATAATAGTTCCGGTAACTGTGGCAGAAAGCATCAGAAAAAGAAGCCACATAAAGCGTTTTCTGGCATGGGTCAGTACGGAAGTCTCAAAATAGGAGGTTTCATGCTTTTCCATGGACTCCTGTACAGCTTTTGGCTCTGTCAGAGAGCTGACAGAAGTATAATTTTCCGGTGTGTGAATCAGTAATGTTTTCATCATAATTCTTCAGTCCTTTCTTTAATATAATGATCTGACAACTGGCTCCAGGTTCCATGGTTCTCACCTCCTTTTTCAGAACAAAGGGGACAGGTCCGCTTAAAACTTTCTGAATCCCTTGATTTTTGAGGAATAAAAAATCCTGTCATCGCCTGAGCAATGACAGGATATATTTTTCCTGTGAAACATCGTTCAAGCTTTAGCATCACAGGGCGTAAAAATTGCATTAGGTTATGCCTTGACTGCGACATATCCTGCTGACCAGCGAATCGTGTCTCCACGTTTTTGCGGCAGCAATCTTAGGAAAATCCAAATCCCTGTGGTAGCCTCACCTACCGAAACTGTTTATTTAATTGTTTATCCCATTGTAGTCCTGCAGTATGGGTTTGTCAAGCCCGGATTAAAAAAATCAGAGGGACTTTACAGACTTTTTATATTATTCCGAAGCACAGTTTTTACAGAAGAGAGCTACAATCTCTTTCGGATTATGTGCGGCAACATGATCTTATATGCTTCGGGCTTCTGATTCCTGAGGTATGAACTGGAATACATTTTATATAATACAGCATACATTGTAAAAACAGCGTTTTCGGGGGATTTTCCTTTGAAAGATTACATTGAAGAACGGGCAGTGGAGATTGCAGGCTATATTATTGAAACAAAGGCAACTGTAAGGCAGGCGGCAAAAAAATTTGGAATCAGTAAGAGTACAGTACATAAAGACTGTTCTGACAGGTTGACGGAGATCAATCCGGGGCTGGCGGCGGAGGTGCGCCAGGTTCTGGATAAGAATAAGTCAGAGAGACATATCAGAGGAGGACTGGCGACCAGAGAAAAGTATCTGCACCGTGTTCTGTAAAAGCAAAAAAACTGCGGCGGAAACAGTGCGTTCTATACTGCTTTTGCAGATAAGAACGGCTGCAGCCTGCCTTACGCTTCTGCAAAAAAGACTGAAAAGCAGCCCCCCTTCCCGGGGAAATCCTGAACTGTTCGGAGAAGAGGGAGAACTGCCTCACAAATATAATTTTAAAGCGATATAGCATGAATTAAAAGGGCTTTTACAGCCCTTTTAATACGTTCAGAAGCTGTTCGTTATGTTCCGGGAGCATAATGCAGAAGCGGACAAATTCTCCGTCAAGACACTGGAAAGAAGAACAGTCACGGATCATAAGGTTTTGGCGGATACATGCCTCAAATACATTGGAGGCAGTGAGCCCGGGTTTGATTATTTTCAGTAAAAGGAAGTTTGCAAAGGCAGGGAATACTTTAAAAGAAGAAAGCTTCAGAAGCTCCTGATAAAGTTTTTCTCTTTCCTTTAAAATCAGCTGTCTTGTACGGGAAATATAGTCTTTGTCCTGTACAAGCAGTTCTCCTGCAAAGGCTCCCAGACTGTTTATGGACCAGGGAATCTGTCTGTTTTTTATTTTTGAGAGAAGTTCTTTGTTCCCTGTAATTCCATAGCCAAGGCGCATGCCCGGTGCGGCGAAAAATTTTGATACGCCCCGAAGGACCATAAGATTTTCAAACTCCCTGGTAAGGGGTACTGCGGTAATAAGCTGCGGATCAGGGGCGAATTCTACATAGGTTTCATCGATCATTACAAAAATTTCTTTTTGACGGCAGAAGGTAAGGATTTTTCGCAGTTTCTCCTGTGTGACAGCAGAGGAAGTGGGATTGTTAGGGTTACACATAATCAGGAAATCATAATCTTTTTCCAGGGTAAGACAGAGATTTTGGATATCCAGAGCAAAATCGCTGGAATCCTCCAGATGATACCAGGTCTCAGTACTTCCGGAAAAAGAAAGCTCCCTGGAATATTCAGAGTAGGTGGGACCGAGTATCAGCGTATGCCGGGGATTTACAGCTTCAATGAGAAGAGAGATCAGTTCGCTGGATCCGTTGCCGGGCAGAATAAAGTCAGAGGGTATGCTGCAGTACTGGGACAGGGCATTTCTCAGTGAGGAATATTCTCTGTCCGGATAGGAAGAAAGAAGAAAAAGGTGTGAGGCAAGCTCTTTCTGCACATTTTTCGGAAGCCCAAGGGGATTCACATTTGCTCCAAAGTTTATGATATTTTCTTTTTTCAGATGGTAGAAGCTGCAGATTTTTTCAATATCGCTTCCGTGAAAAACAGGTTTTGACGTCATATGGCAGATCTCCTTTCAGACAGACTTTTCTTTTATCATAAAGCATTATGAGGGCTTATGCAAGCATCCGGAGACATATTGACAGCGCTGTATACAAGGGGTAAAATTACAGGCACAAAATGAAATTGGAAAGGGGCAGGATTATGAGATTGGAAACAGTGCAGGATGCGCTGAACAGAAAAAATATCTCTTTTACTTATACAGAAGAGGACGGGTGCGGAAGTCTTGACTTTATGTTCCGGGGGCTGAGTTTTCATGTGTGGGAGTATCATGACGACGTATGGGGCGCCGAGACAAATATTTATGAAGCAGGGCGGAGTATAGACGTAGAAGGTGATTATGAAGCTCAGATTTCCAGAGAGATTCTGTCCTGGCCGGAGTTTTAAAGAATACCGGAAAGGTTTGAGGAAATCCCTGATATCCGGGCGATAAAACTTATAAAAATATAGAGAAGGGCTGCTCTGACAGCTCAGAAAAGGAATAAAATATGGAATTAAAAAACATACTGAAAAACGGAACAGAATTTAAAGAACAGGTTTATATGCTCTACGAAGAAGCTTTTCCTGCTGAAGAAAAAAAGCCGATCTCTCTTATGGAGCATCTTGCGGAAAAGGGACAGATGGAGCTTTTTGCAGTGACAGATCAGGATGAGTTTGTGGGACTTGCCTTTAATATGATGGATGGAAATACTGCGCTGTTGGATTATTTTGCTGTTTCTCCTGAAAAAAGAAACGGTGGATATGGAAGTAAAAGCCTGAAGCTTTTACTGGAACGATTCCGCAGTAATAAATATATTTTTGAAATCGAAATGCAGGATGAAAAAGCAGAGAATGCTCAGGACAGAAAGCGCAGGAAAGCCTTCTATCTGAGAAACGGTCTGAAAGAGACAGGACTTTTTGCCCATGTGTACGGAACAGATTTTGAGCTTCTGACTCCTGATGGAAGTCTGACTTATGATGAATATACAGGGTTTTTGGAGCGGATTCTGGGTGAAGAAGGAGTGCGGGTATTGAATCCGTCTCTGATCTCTCAGCTGCCGTAAGTTTCATCTGCAGAATCAACAGCAGCTATCAGAGAAAATAAAAAGATATTATATAATCAGCGCCCCCCCCGGTATGTTGCCGGGGGCGCTGCAGATCACGACAGAAAGCAGTAATCAGTGATTACTTTTGGCAGTTTTTGAGGATAAATTCATAGGTTCGTTTACAGTTATTACGGTCATGATATGCAAAATATTTCTGATTCATATCGCTGTAGCATTTCTTTTCGCGAAAATCATTGGCTGCGTATTCTTTTATCAGCTCTATAAGCTGCTCTTCTTCTGTGCAGCGATCCCGGGGAGATCATAATAATTAGTAATATCTTGTTTTGAGCATTTGAGTTTAGTATATAAAACTATAAATGAGATAATACAGAATTTTGCGCAATAGAATCCATAATAGGTAGATACAGATAAACTTTAAATTCTATATGTGTATCCTGTAAAGACAAAACAACGGGGATTTATGCACTTTTTTAAATTTGTTCATTTGCTGTTTTATAAAGGAATAAAATAAATGGAAGCGTTTATGATAAAAAATGTAACATGACAGAACTGGGAAACCAAGCTTGTTTTGGGTATCTTTATGTTAGGATCCTAAATTACAAAAATATAGAAAGCACAGGAGATCCTTATATAATTCAAAAAAATATAAGGAATTTTAAGAAAGAAGGTTGAGAAAATTTCAGAGTAAGATAAGATTACTGACTTTAGATGGTTAGTAAAAAATATGATACAGAGAAATGACCGCTTCCATGTATCCTTTTTCTGGGGTATTTTGAAACATTAAATAATCCTTGATTTTCAAGGAAAAAAGATTTAATTATATAGGAAGGAACGTACGATTATGAGTATAAACGAAATTAAAATTACGAATCTTAATACAAATGTAACGCGTATTCTTACATATGCCCAAAATGGTAAAAGTAAGGAGAATATCATCAACCAGGTTAGGAATGGATATTTCATCAGCACCTATATTTCCAGAGCGTATGGTTTCGTAAACCAACTTTTTATCTTTCCGGCATATCTGAACCATAAAGTACCGTACCTTTCGCAGTTATAATATATAGAAATATTTTTTAGGGCCTGACCAAAAGACTTATTAAAGAATTAAAGAATTTTTAAATAAAATCTTGACATGAACTTTTCTCCGTGTTATTCTATTACAGAACGCTGCCGAAGACAGTAGGTGCCGTAAGGCATAAGGATCAAAACGCCTACCGAGGACTTAGTATTCTGATAAGATTACAGGAGACCTTACTGTCATGGTACAGTAGGGCTTTTTTTATCTCAGTATCCATTGCAACGGCGGTATATCAAAATCTATAAGGAGGTGTACCATTTATGGCAAAAGTAGAACTGAAACAACCAATCGTAGAAGAAATCGCAAACAGCATTAAAGACGCTCAGTCCGTAGTTCTTGTAAACTACAGTGGTCTTACTGTTGAGCAGGACACTATTCTGCGTAAGGAATTAAGAGAAGCTGGTGTTCAGTATAAAGTTTACAAAAACACAATGATGAAACGTGCTTTTGAGGGAACAGACTGCGAGAGCCTTTCCAAACATCTTGAAGGTACAAACGCACTGGCAATCTCTGCTACAGATGCAACAGCACCTGCTAGAATCCTTGCTAAATATGCGAAACAGTTCCCGGCACTGGAGCTGATCGCAGGTGTAGTTGAGGGCAACTACAATGATCAGGCTGGAATCCAGGCACTTTCCCAGATTCCGTCCAGAGAAGAACTTCTTGGAAAACTTCTTGGAAGCATTCAGTCTCCGATCACAAACTTCGCTCGTGTGCTTAACCAGATTGCAGAGGCACAGGGTGGAAACGCAGCAGCTGCTGAGTAAATTTGTCAGGGACAGATTTACAATGCGCAGACAGCGTGCGGAAGAGTTTACAGTTTTCGTATAGCACTGTGAACCGGTATAAATTAAAATAATATTATATGGAGGGAAATTAAAATGGCAAAATTAACAACAGAAGAATTTATTGCAGCAATCAAAGAGTTATCTGTATTAGAGTTAAATGAACTTGTAAAAGCTTGTGAGGAAGAGTTCGGCGTATCTGCAGCAGCAGGCGTTGTAGTTGCAGCAGCAGGCGCAGCAGGCGAGGCAGCTGAAGAGAAAGACGAGTTCGACGTAGAGCTTACAGAAGTAGGCCCGAACAAAGTTAAAGTTATCAAAGTTGTTCGTGAAGTAACAGGTCTTGGACTTAAAGAAGCTAAAGCTGTAGTTGACGGTGCTCCGAAGGTAGTTAAAGAGGGCGCTTCCAAAGCTGAGGCTGAGGACATCAAGACAAAACTGGAAGCAGAGGGAGCAAAGATCACTCTGAAATAATTCAGTCTGAACAGAAGAGACAGCGCAGGGACGCCGCAGGTGTTCCTGCGTTTCTTTTTTTACTTTATCGGGAAAACAGTATATTCTGTATCAGTCTTGCCGGCAAATGAAAAAGGTGATCAAAAAAAGTTTGAAAATCTGGTTGACAGGTTGACAACAGTATGTTATAGTGAAAAATGCTATATTATGGCAAGATATGCCTGTTTACCTGAAAATATAAACAGGATCATGTTGTAATAAATAAAAAAACAGGGGTGAAACGTCAATGGAAAAAAACAGAATTCGTTCTGTAAAAACTGGAAAAAGCATGCGTATGAGCTACCAGAGACAAAAAGAAGTCCTGGATATGCCGAATCTGATCGAAGTCCAGAAAGATTCCTACAAATGGTTCCTGGATGAAGGGCTGAAAGAAGTATTTGATGATATTTCTCCAATCGCGGATTACGGCGGAAAGCTTAGTCTGGAGTTCATCGACTTTACATTTGACGCAAAGGATGCGAAGTATACAATTGAGCAGTGTAAAGAACGTGACGTGACTTATGCCGCACCTTTGAAGGTTCGAGTGAGACTGATTAACAAAGAAACAGAAGAGATCAACGAACACGAGATTTTCATGGGAGACCTTCCGTTAATGACGGAAACAGGCACATTTGTAATCAACGGTGCAGAGCGTGTTATCGTAAGCCAGTTGGTACGTTCCCCTGGAATCTATTATGCAATCGCACATGATAAAGTTGGTAAAAGGTTGTTTTCCAGTACCGTAATTCCCAACAGAGGTGCATGGCTGGAATATGAAACAGACTCCAACGATGTTTTTTATGTTCGTGTAGACAGAACCAGAAAGGTTCCGATCACTGTGCTGATTCGTGCCCTTGGTATCGGCACCAATGCGGAAATTGTAGAACTGTTTGGCGAGGAGCCCAAGATCCTTGCCAGCTTCACAAAAGATACTTCCACAAATTATCAGGAAGGTCTTCTGGAATTATACAAAAAAATCCGTCCGGGTGAGCCGTTGGCAGTGGAGAGCGCAGAGAGCCTGATCATGGCAATGTTCTTTGATCCGAGAAGATATGATCTTGCCAAAGTCGGACGTTATAAATTTAACAAAAAACTTCATTTTAACAGCAGGATTGTAGGACACAAGCTTGCAGAGGCAGTTGTGGATCCGTCTACAGGAGAAATCCTTGCAGATGAAGGCACAAACATCACAAGAGAGATCGCTGACAAGATCCAGAACAGCGCTGCTCCGTTTGTATGGATTCAGGGAGAAGAGGATCGCAAGATCAAGGTTCTTTCCAACCTTATGGTGGATCTTTCTGCTCATGTTGAGCTTGACTGTGATCCGAAGGAACTGGGTGTTACAGAATTAGTATATTATCCGGTTCTCGAAAAAATACTGGAAGAAAATGACAGTCTTGAGGATATCAAGGATGCGATCCGCAGAGATATCCATGATCTGATTCCGAAACATATTACAAAAGAAGATATTCTTGCTTCTATTAACTATAACATGCATCTGGAATACGGCCTTGGAAATGATGATGACATCGACCACCTGGGTAACCGCCGTATCCGTTCTGTAGGTGAGCTGCTTCAGAATCAGTACCGTATTGGTCTTTCCAGACTGGAAAGAGTGGTACGTGAGCGTATGACAACTCAGGACACAGAGAATATTTCTCCGCAGTCCCTGATCAATATTAAACCGGTAACAGCGGCAGTGAAAGAGTTCTTTGGCTCTTCACAGCTTTCCCAGTTCATGGATCAGAACAACCCGTTAGGTGAGCTGACCCATAAGAGACGTCTGTCTGCCCTGGGACCAGGCGGTCTGTCCCGAGACAGAGCCGGATTCGAGGTTCGAGACGTTCACTATTCTCATTATGGACGTATGTGTCCGATCGAGACTCCTGAGGGTCCTAACATCGGTCTTATCAACTCTCTTGCTTCCTATGCAAGAATCAATCAGTATGGTTTTGTTGAGGCTCCGTACAGAAAGATTGACAAAACAGACCCGTCCAATCCGGTAGTAACTGACGAGGTTGTTTATATGACAGCCGATGAAGAGGATAATTACCATGTAGCGCAGGCCAACGAGCCTCTGGACGAAGAAGGACACTTCATTCATAAAAACGTATCCGGTCGTTTCCGTGAGGAAACTCAGGAATACGAGAGACATATGTTTGACTACATGGACGTGTCTCCTAAGATGGTATTTTCCGTTGCTACAGCGCTTATTCCATTCCTGCAGAACGACGATGCCAACCGTGCGCTCATGGGATCAAACATGCAGCGTCAGGCAGTGCCGCTTCTGACCACCGATGCTCCGGTTGTTGGAACAGGTATGGAGACAAAGACTGCTGTTGACTCCGGTGTGTGTGTTGTGGCTAAGAAGGCCGGTACAGTTCTTCGCTCCACATCTACAGATATCAGCATCAAAAATGATGACGGAACAAAAGATGATTATCATCTGACAAAATTCCTCAGAAGTAACCAGAGCAACTGCTACAACCAGAAGCCGATCGTGTTCCAGGGCGAGCATGTAGAGGCAGGACAGGTTATCGCAGACGGTCCGTCTACTTCTAATGGTGAGTTGGCCCTTGGTAAAAACCCGCTGATCGGATTTATGACCTGGGAAGGCTACAACTACGAGGATGCTGTCCTTTTAAGTGAAAAACTTGTTCAGGACGATGTTTATACATCTGTCCACATTGAAGAATATGAAGCAGAAGCCAGAGATACCAAGCTGGGACCGGAAGAGATCACAAGAGATGTTCCGGGCGTTGGTGACGATGCTCTGAAAGACCTTGATGAGCGCGGTATCATCCGTATCGGTGCTGAGGTTCGTGCAGGAGACATTCTGGTAGGTAAAGTTACTCCTAAGGGAGAGACAGAGCTTACTGCAGAAGAACGTCTGCTCCGTGCGATCTTCGGTGAGAAGGCGAGAGAGGTAAGAGATACTTCCCTTAAGGTTCCTCATGGTGAGTACGGTATCATTGTTGATGCTAAAGTATTTACAAGAGAGAACGGTGACGAGCTTTCTCCTGGTGTAAATCAGTCTGTTCGTATTTATATTGCTCAGAAACGTAAGATTTCTGTTGGTGACAAAATGGCTGGTCGTCACGGTAACAAGGGTGTTGTTTCCCGTGTACTTCCTGTTGAAGATATGCCGTTCCTGCCTAACGGCCGTCCGCTGGATATCGTTCTGAATCCTCTGGGCGTACCTTCCCGAATGAACATCGGACAGGTGCTGGAAATCCATTTAAGTCTTGCTGCAAAAGCTCTTGGCTTCAATGTTGCAACTCCGGTATTTGACGGTGCAAACGAGAATGACATTCAGGATACTCTGGAACTGGCAAATGATTATGTAAACACAGAGGACTTTGAAGAGTTCCGTGCAAAATATCAGGATGTACTTGCTCCTGACGTTATGCAGTATCTGGATGAGAACAAGGCCCATAGAGAACTGTGGAAGGGCGTTCCGATTTCCAGAGACGGTAAGGTTCGCCTTCGTGACGGACGTACCGGTGAATACTTTGACAGTCCTGTAACAATCGGACACATGCATTACCTGAAACTGCATCATCTGGTAGACGACAAGATCCATGCACGTTCTACAGGTCCATACTCACTGGTAACACAGCAGCCTCTGGGCGGTAAAGCTCAGTTCGGCGGTCAGCGTTTCGGAGAGATGGAGGTTTGGGCTCTGGAGGCATATGGCGCGTCCTATACTCTGCAGGAGATCCTGACAGTTAAATCCGATGATGTTGTAGGTCGTGTGAAGACTTATGAAGCAATTATTAAAGGTGATAATATTCCTGAGCCGGGAATTCCGGAATCCTTCAAGGTTCTGCTGAAAGAGCTGCAGTCTCTTGGTCTTGACGTTAAGGTCCTGAGAGATGACAACACTGAGGTGGAGATTATGGAAACCGTGGATTACGGCGATACAGATCTTCGTTCCGTGATCGAGGGAGACAGACACAGCAGAGACAGAGAAGAGGAATCCTTTGGCAAGCACGGTTATACACAGCAGGAGTTCGAGGGTGAAGAACTTGTAGATGTGGAAGAGGAAGACGAAGAAGAGGAAGATGCATTCCTTGACTTTGACGAAACTCTTGATGACGAAGAATAGAAAGGGGAAAGAATACATGGCAGAAACAACCAATACCAATGAAACATATCAGCCAATGACTTTCGATGCCATTAAGATCGGACTGGCGTCCCCTGAGAAGATCAGAGAGTGGTCAAGAGGCGAAGTAACAAAGCCTGAGACTATTAACTACCGTACTCTGAAACCGGAAAAGGACGGACTTTTCTGTGAAAGAATCTTCGGGCCCAGCAAAGACTGGGAGTGCCATTGCGGTAAATACAAAAAAATCCGCTACAAAGGCGTTGTGTGCGACCGATGCGGCGTAGAAGTCACAAAGGCATCTGTCAGAAGAGAGCGTATGGGTCATATTGAGCTTGCTGCTCCGGTATCCCATATCTGGTATTTCAAGGGTATCCCGTCCAGAATGGGACTTATCCTTGACCTCTCTCCGAGAACATTGGAAAAGGTTTTATATTTCGCAAACTATATCGTACTGGACCCGGCTGATTCCGGGCTTCAGTACAAACAGGTCCTTACAGAAAAGGAATACCAGGATGCCCGTGAGTCCTATGGATACGGCTTCCGTGTAGGAATGGGCGCAGAGTCTGTAATGGAGCTTCTGCAGGCCATTGATCTGGAAAAGGATGCTGAGGAGCTGAAGGCAGAGCTTGTGGATGCAACAGGACAGAAACGTGCCAGAATCATCAAACGTCTGGAGGTTGTGGAATCCTTCCGTGAGTCCGGCAACCGTCCTGAGTGGATGATCATGACAGCAATTCCTGTTATCCCGCCGGATCTTCGTCCGATGGTACAGCTTGACGGCGGACGTTTTGCAACATCTGACCTGAACGACCTGTACAGAAGAATCATCAACAGAAACAATCGTCTGAAAAGACTGCTGGAGCTTGGCGCTCCGGATATTATCGTCCGCAACGAGAAACGTATGCTGCAGGAAGCAGTAGATGCTCTTATTGACAACGGACGCCGCGGACGCCCGGTTACCGGTCCTGGAAACAGAGCTCTGAAATCCCTTTCCGATATGCTGAAAGGTAAATCCGGACGTTTCCGTCAGAACCTTCTGGGTAAACGAGTTGACTACTCCGGACGTTCTGTTATCGTCGTAGGACCTGAGCTGAAGATTTATCAGTGCGGTCTTCCGAAAGAGATGGCTATCGAGCTGTTCAAGCCTTTTGTTATGAAAGAGCTTGTTGCAAACGGTACCTCTCACAACATTAAAAATGCAAAGAAAATGGTGGAGAAGCTCCAGCCGGAGGTATGGGACGTTCTCGAGGACGTTATCAAAGAACATCCGGTTATGCTGAACCGTGCGCCTACACTGCACCGTCTTGGTATCCAGGCATTTGAGCCGATCCTTGTAGAAGGTAAGGCTATTAAGCTTCATCCCCTTGTTTGTACCGCGTTTAATGCGGACTTCGATGGTGACCAGATGGCGGTACATCTTCCGCTTTCTGTTGAGGCTCAGGCAGAGTGCCGTTTCCTCCTGCTGTCACCAAACAACCTTCTGAAACCGTCTGATGGTGGCCCGGTAGCCGTTCCTTCACAGGATATGGTTCTTGGTATTTACTATCTGACACAGGAAAGACCGGGATACCCGGGAGAAGGTAAGTTCTTCAAGAGCGTAAACGAAGCAATCCTTGCTTATGAGAACAAGGTTATCACTCTGCAGTCAAAGATCAAGGTTCGCTGCACAAAGACAATGCCGGATGGAACAGTTCTTACCGGCAATGTAGAATCCACACTGGGACGTTTCCTGTTCAACGAGATTCTTCCGCAGGATCTTGGATTTGTGGACAGAAGCATTCCGGGCAACGAACTTCTGCTTGAGGTTGACTTCCTTGTAGGTAAAAAGCAGCTGAAACAGATTCTGGAAAAAGTTATCAACACTCATGGAGCTACCAAGACAGCTGAGGTACTTGACGCTATCAAGTCCACAGGTTATAAGTACTCCACTCGTGCTGCCATGACGGTTTCCATTTCCGATATGACTGTGCCGCCTCAGAAACCTGAGATGATCCAGAATGCACAGAATATCGTAGATAAAATTACAAAGAACTACAAACGTGGTCTGATCACAGAGGAAGAGCGTTATAAAGAGGTTGTTGAAACCTGGAAGAAGACTGACGATGAGCTTACAAGAGCCCTGCTTGACGGTCTTGACAAGTACAACAACATCTTCATGATGGCCGACTCCGGAGCCCGTGGTTCTGATAAGCAGATCAAACAGCTTGCAGGTATGCGAGGCCTGATGGCAGATACAACCGGTCACACCATTGAGCTTCCTATCAAGTCAAACTTCCGTGAAGGTCTTGACGTACTGGAGTACTTCATGTCTGCGCATGGAGCTCGTAAAGGCCTTTCCGATACAGCTCTTCGTACAGCCGACTCCGGTTACCTGACCAGACGAATGGTTGACGTATCCCAGGAGCTGATCGTTCGAGAGACAGACTGCTGCGAGACAAGAGACGAGATCTCCGGTATGTATGTCAAAGGCTTTATGGACGGCAAAGAGGAGATCGAAAGCCTTCAGGAGCGTATTACAGGAAGATTCTCCTGTGAGACGATCAAGAATAAAGACGGTGAAGTGCTTGTAAAAGCAAATCACATGATTACACCAAAACGTGCAGCCAGAATCATGGCTGAGGGTGTAAACGCAGAGGGCGGAGCAATTGATCAGGTTAAGATCCGTACAATTCTTACCTGTAAATGTAAAGTCGGTGTCTGCGCAAAATGTTACGGCGCCAACATGGCAACAGGTGAGCCTGTACAGGTTGGAGAGTCTGTTGGTATTATTGCTGCTCAGTCTATCGGTGAGCCGGGTACACAGCTGACCATGCGTACTTTCCATACCGGTGGTGTTGCCGGCGGCGATATCACACAGGGTCTTCCTCGTGTCGAGGAGCTTTTTGAGGCACGTAAGCCGAAGGGTCTTGCGATCATCACTGAGATTCCTGGTGTTGCAGTTATCAACGATACCAAGAAGAAACGTGAGATCATTGTTACAGATCCGGAAAGCGGAGAGTCCAAAACATATCTGATTCCTTATGGATCACGTATCAAGATCATGGATGGTCAGACACTTGAGGCTGGTGACGAGCTGACAGAGGGTAGTGTAAATCCGCATGATATCCTGAGAATCAAAGGTGTTCGTGCAGTTCAGGATTACATGCTCCGTGAGGTTCAGCGTGTATACCGTCTCCAGGGTGTTGAGATCAGTGACAAGCACATTGAGGTTCTTGTACGTCAGATGCTGAAAAAGATCCGCATTGAGGACAATGGAGATACTGAATTCCTTCCGGGCACACTTGTAGATGTTCTCGACTTTGAGGAAGTAAACGAGCAGCTTGAAAAAGAAGGAAAGACTCCGGCAGAAGGAAAGCAGGTAATGCTTGGTATTACCAAAGCTTCTCTGGCTACAGATTCCTTCCTGTCAGCAGCATCCTTCCAGGAAACAACCAAGGTTCTTACCGAGGCTGCTATCAAAGGTAAGGTTGACCATCTTGTAGGTCTGAAAGAAAACGTTATCATTGGTAAGCTGATTCCTGCAGGAACAGGTCTGAAACGCTACAGCGCGATCAAGCTTGACACAGGAATGCCGGAAGAAGAGGAAGAGGAAGTAACAGAGGACATTACAGAAAATGATGCAGATGTTACACCGGAGGAAACCTCTGAGACAGCTGAAACTGAAGAAGCAGTAGAAGAAAGCAGCGAAGATAATTTCGTTGAAACAGAAGAAGCTGATTCTGAAGAAGAATAAATAAAAAGCGCAGAATATGCGCAGATAAAATACAAAGGAAGTCCGAATGGCTCACAGGCCTGAGGGCTTCCTTTGTATATATGGCTTTAGCATGTTCAAGATCTCGGCGTATCCGGCAGATGTTTTGGATAAGGGGAAAAATCTGTTTTTTGCAGAGAGAATATATATGGAAGGAATTTATTACAGACTGTTCTAAGAAGGGATTTTAATAGGTGAATTTAGAAAGCAGTTTGTGTAAATCTTAAAAAAATATGAAAAATTATGGAATAAAATCGAAAAATACAGACAGATGGAAAGGCTCATGTTATAATGACTTATCGGCAGAAAATAAGGGTAAATTCAAACAATAATTTTGCTGACAGATAAATGACAGAGCTGAAGGTGGTTCAGATAACTGTCAGATATCAGCAATCATGAGGGGAGGGAAGAGGAATGGAAAAACAGCTTCCGATTTCGGTATGGCCGGAATGGAAGATCATCGAAAAAATCGGTGAAGGTTCTTTTGGAAAGGTTTATAAAGCGCAGAGAATCGTACAGGGGAAGACGTTTTATTCTGCTATCAAGGTTATTACCATTCCTTCCAGCCAGGGAGAACTGAGCAGTGTCCGTTCTGAGAATCCTGATGAACAGTCAGTGAAAGAATATTTTCACAGCCTTGTGGAAGACTGTATTCAGGAAGTCAGTACCATGGAGTATTTTCGTGGAAATTCTCATGTAGTATCAGTAGAAGATTACAAGGTTGTGGAATATCTGGATGATATCGGGTGGGATATTTATATTCGAATGGAGTATCTGACAGGATTTCTGGATTACTGTATGGGCAAGGAACTTACAGAGAAGGAAGTTATCCGGCTGGGAATCGATCTGTGCAAAGCTCTGGAATATTGCCAGAAACAGAATATCATCCACAGAGATATTAAACCGGAAAATATATTTGTATCAAGATTCGGGGAATTCAAGCTGGGAGACTTTGGAATCGCCAGGGAACTGGACAGAAATGTAAATGGTCTTTCCAAAAAAGGCACGTTTTCCTATATGGCGCCTGAAATGTATCGGGGTGAAGACTATGACCAGCGGGTAGATATTTATTCGCTTGGAATTGTATTGTACCGATTAAGAAATCACAATCGCCTTCCATTTATTGATCTGGAAAAACAGCTTATTACATATCGTGATAAAGAAAATGCACTGACCAGAAGAATGTCGGGAGAGGAACTTCCTGCACCGGCAGAGGCTGCTGACGGGCTGGCGAAGGTTATTTTAAAGGCCTGTGCGTACAGACGTGAAAACAGGTATCAGACTCCGGAAGAATTTCGGGAGGCGTTGGAAGCAGTCAGATATCAGGAACAAAAAACGCCAGTAAAGCATACGGAAGAACCTGAAAAAACGGAAAATGCAAAAAAAACGCAGATCAGAGAAAAGGAAAGAAAGCCTGTTTCCGAAAAAGTCCATTATGGAGAACCGGAGCCAGGAGGCACTATTGTGCTTCGGCAGGAAGGCGAAAGATCCGGAAACCGGAAGACGGAATCTGCAAAAAGAAGAACTATACAGTCTGAAACCGGAAACCAAAATCGCAGAAAGAGAGGAACTTCCGGCAGAAAAAAACAGAAAAAGCGTTTTGATCCCCTGATTGCAGCAGTGGTTGTAATGTTTATTGCTGTGTGTATTGCAGTCAGTGTTTTTGTGTGGCTGATCAGAGAGAATGCAGAGCTTCAGAGGCTGAAGCAGTCTGTAACTGAAACTATGGAGTCTGCAGAAAACAAACAGCTTCAGGATACACTGAAAAAGATTGGCTCTCAGGCAACAGAAATTACGGAAAATCTGAATCACTATAACTGGATCGGATCTGAACAGGAAGGAAAGATCAGTTATCTGAAATCAGAAGGTACAGAAGCAGAACTGATGAAAGTCCTTATTTATCCGGAGCTTTCTGAGGATGGTTATTATGAAGAATACTATTACTGGGACGGAGATCTGTTTTTTGCATATGTGTGGGCAGATCACAATGTGTTTCCGGAATTAAAAACAGGCGAGCAGAAGGCAAATCTTTATTATTATGATGAGGGAGAAATGATCCGCTGGATAGATGAAAATAATATCTGTCATGATAATGAGACAGATAATTACGAATACAGAGAGCGGGCAGAAAAATACTGGAACAAAGCAGAAGAGTACGAAGCTGAACTGAATGTGGGAGTGTCGGCAGAAAGGACAGAAGATGGCGCAGTGGCAGAAGACAGCGTATCGCATTGAATATGCTTATGTATGTCATATAGGTAAAATACGAAATAATAATGAAGACAACTTCTGGTGCTGCGGAGAGCTTCTTCCTGCACAGAATCAGGGAATGGATCATATCAGAAGTGGAAGCGTTTCTCAAAAGGAGCTTCCGCTTCTGGCGGTATTTGACGGTATGGGCGGAGAAAGCTGTGGAGAAATGGCATCATACATTGCCGCATCCTCCTGCGGAGAATATTATGAACAGTACAGAGAGGAAATTTCCGAGGATCCGGAGCAGTTTTTGAAAAATGCCTGTATACGGATGAATCAGGCTGTGTGCGACTACAGTGCGGAAAATAAAATCCGGAGTATGGGAACAACGGCGGCAGTGCTTGCATTTGCCGGGAACCAGGTGTACGGCTGTAATCTTGGTGACAGCAGAATTTATCAGGCAGAGGACAGTCAGTTTCGGAGAGTCTCCCGTGACCATGTTCTGGGAGGCTCTCTTTTTGGAAAGTCTCCTCTTACACAATATGTAGGGATTCCGGAAGAAAGCATGGCACTGGAGCCGTTTATTGTAAAAATGGAGGTACATCCGGGAATGAGATACCTTCTCTGTTCGGACGGGCTTACGGATATGCTGTCAGACGGAGAGATCGCAGATATTCTCACAAGAGAGCTTCCCGTTCAGGAGACTGTGGAGCTTCTGCTTGAACGGGCGCTGAAAAAGGGCGGGAGAGATAATGCAACGATGGTGCTTTGTGAGATCAGAGAGCCGGAAAAGACCTGGTTTCATAAAATGCTGGACAGGATGCACAAAAGAGATGAGGGTGATGAAAAATGAAAAATCGAATGCAGGATCTGGATTTTGAGCAGACGGTTGCTTTTGACCGTGTGGAGGATTTTGAGTTTACAAGAAAAGCAGTTCAGCGTTTTCGTCAGGTGGTAAGTCTGGAAGGCTTTGAGGATGAAGATGCAGATGTGATCTTTCATTATCTGTATAAAGAAATGGAACTGGTGTCTTTTGGAGACCATCTGAAACGGTATATTTATGAGAGAGCCGGGCTGGAAGAACCGTTTGCAGATGTAACTCAGGATATTTACAGAGATATCGTAATAGAATCTTTTCATGAAACCTGTACGCCAAAGTCCATGAAGCCTACATCCACAAAGCTGACTTCCCTGGTAAATAACTGGCTTACTCAGGCATCTGTAAAAAGAGAAACGGTGTTTCTTCTGGGATTCGGACTGCGAATGAGCGCAGATGATGTTTCGGATTTTCTTACCAGAGTGCTCAGGGAGCAGGATTTTGATTTCCATAATCCGGAAGAGGTTATTTACTGGTACTGCTACTTTAAACAATATGGATATCACAAGGCGGAGGAACTGAAAAACAGATACAGTGAGCTGGAGCCGGATGAGAATTACACAGAGGCTTCCAAAGTATTTTCGGGAGGACTGTGTCTTGACAGCGAGGAAAAGCTGTTTCAGTATCTGGCGTATGTAAAAGCCGGAACAGATGACCCCATGTCAGAAAAAAGTCAGGCGTTCCAGGAATTCTGCCGTCTTCTGAACAGAGCAAAGGAAATTATTGCTTCTATGTATCAGGGGGACGAGGAGGAAAAAGAGCGGGGCAAGGTGTGGAAGGTTTCTGATATTTCGGATTCCGATGTGGAAAAAGTAATCTGCAGCGGGATACCTGTTAATAAAATGGGTAATCTGAAAAAAATGTCAGCTTCTATTCTGGCAAAGCATTTCAGTCAGAAAAGGTTCAGCAGACAGCGGATCAACAGCATTATGAATCATAAGTTTCCGGTGGAACGCTTTGATCTGATCACCCTTGAGTTTTTTATCGTATCCCAGGAAATGCAGGATGATGATCCTTACAGCAGATACCGTCATTTTCTGGAAGAGATCCAGGCAATTCTCCATAAATGCGGAATGAGTGAGATTTATATTGTAAATCCATATGAATGTTTCCTTTTAATGTGTCTGCTGACCGACTGTCCTCTGGCAGTGTTCGCGGATATCTGGGAGATGTCCTATGAGGAAATGTGAGAAAAGAGAAAAAGTCGGCGATTACATTAAAAATAATGCAGAAAATACCTTGACAGCCGTATTTTTACGGGATATAATGAGCAGGCGTGCAACAGGAATGCATTTCTTTTTGTGCGTATAAATACGAAATAGCAACCGCACAACCCCATGGGAATCCATGGAGAAAATAATCGGGAGGTGAAATGGAATGCCAACATTCAACCAGTTAGTAAGAAAAGGACGTCAGACCACTGTAAAGAAATCTACAGCACCGGCTCTGCAGAAGACATTCAACTCTTTAAGAAAGAAATCAGTAGAGCAGTCTGCACCGCAGAAACGTGGTGTTTGTACAGCAGTTAAAACTGCAACCCCTAAAAAACCTAACTCCGCTCTTAGAAAGATCGCCAGAGTTCGTCTTTCCAACGGAATCGAGGTAACAAGCTACATTCCGGGAGAGGGACACAACCTTCAGGAGCATAGCGTTGTTCTTATTCGTGGTGGTAGGGTTAAAGACTTACCTGGTACAAGATACCACATCATCAGAGGTACTCTTGATACAGCAGGTGTAGCCAACAGAAAACAGGCCCGCTCCAAATACGGCGCTAAGAGACCGAAGAAAAAATAAAGCAGATTTTGTAGCGTAGTGAAGAAATTTGCGATATTTCTCGAACATGAAGTGTTTGAGAAAGTTCCCGCCTTTTAAGAGGGAGGGAAAACTTTAAAGATATCAGTCTCGGTCGCAGGGCGATTGAGAAAGTTCCCGTCTGAAATGAGAGGATTCCACTGTCGGATCATCAGACAGGCAGTAAATTTCCATCATAAATAAAGGACAGGAACATCATATTTATCATTTGTAAGATCACGAACGGCTATAAATTTTGTACGGTATTCCATATACCCTGTCGGTTGCGGGTTAATATAGGACTTTACCAGTGCGAACACCTTAGTTTTTGAAGTGAGTACCGATGATATAATCATATTGATTAAGGAGGGAAGTAACGTGCCACGTAAAGGACATACTCAGAAAAGAGACGTTCTGGCAGATCCGATGTACAATAACAAAGTGGTTACCAAGCTTATCAACAACATCATGCTTGATGGTAAGAAGGGTGTCGCTCAGAAAATTGTATACGGAGCATTCGCCAGAGTAGAAGAAAAAGCTGGCAAACCAGCTATCGAAGTTTTTGAAGAAGCTATGAACAACATCATGCCTCTTCTTGAAGTAAAAGCAAGACGTATTGGTGGTGCTACTTATCAGGTTCCGATCGAGGTAAGAGCAGACAGACGTCAGGCGCTGGCTCTTCGCTGGCTCACAATGTACTCTCGTAAAAGAGGCGAGAAGACAATGGAGGAGAGACTTGCGAACGAGCTTCTTGATGCAATGAACAACACAGGTGCATCTGTTAAGAAGAAAGAAGACATGCACAAGATGGCTGAGGCAAATAAAGCATTTGCTCACTATCGCTTCTAATTAGAGGAGGAAAATCCATTGGCTGGAAGAGAATATCCATTAGAGAGAACCAGAAATATCGGTATCATGGCGCATATCGATGCTGGTAAAACTACAACAACAGAGCGTATTCTTTACTATACCGGCGTTAACTACAAGATTGGAGATACCCATGAAGGTACTGCTACCATGGACTGGATGGAACAGGAGCAGGAAAGAGGTATCACAATCACTTCAGCAGCAACAACATGTCACTGGACTCTGCAGGAAAACTGCAAAGCAAAACCGGGTGCTCTTGAGCATCGTATCAACATCATTGATACCCCGGGACACGTTGACTTTACTGTTGAGGTAGAGCGTTCTCTTCGTGTATTAGACGGCGCTGTTGGTGTTTTCTGTGCAAAGGGTGGCGTTGAGCCGCAGTCTGAAAACGTATGGCGTCAGGCTGACACATACAACGTACCGAGAATGGCATTTATCAACAAAATGGACATCCTCGGCGCTGACTTCTACGGAGCTGTAGAGCAGATCAAGACCCGTCTGGGCAAAAATGCAATCTGCATTCAGCTTCCTATTGGTAAAGAAGATGAATTTAAGGGAATCGTTGACCTGTTTGAGATGAAAGCATACATCTACAATGATGACAAGGGCGATGATATCTCTATCGTTGATATTCCGGAAGATATGAAAGACGATGCAGAGCTGTATCGTACAGAGCTTGTAGAGAAGATCTGCGAGCTGGATGACGATCTGATGATGGAGTATCTGGAAGGTGAAGAGCCGTCTGTAGAGGCTATGAAAGCAGCACTGAGAAAAGCTACATGCGAGTGTGCAGCAGTTCCGGTTTGCTGTGGTACAGCTTACAGAAACAAAGGTATTCAGAAGCTTCTTGATGCAATCATCGAGTATATGCCGTCTCCTCTTGATGTACCGGCTATCGATGGAACAGACCTTGATGGAAATGAAATTGTAAGACACTCTTCTGATGAAGAGCCGTTCGCTGCACTTGCATTCAAGATCATGGCTGACCCATTCGTAGGAAAGCTTGCTTTCTTCCGTGTATACTCAGGAACAATGAATTCCGGTTCCTATGTTCTTAACTCCTCTAAAGGAAAGAAAGAGCGTGTAGGACGTATCCTTCAGATGCATGCGAATAAGAGACAGGAACTTGACAAAGTTTATGCCGGCGATATCGCTGCAGCAGTAGGATTTAAAGTAACAGGTACAGGTGATACCATCTGTGATGAGCAGCATCCGGTTATCCTGGAATCCATGGAGTTCCCGGAACCTGTTATTGAGCTTGCAATCGAGCCTAAGACAAAGGCCGGCCAGGGCAAACTTGGCGAGGCTCTTGTAAAACTGGCAGAGGAAGACCCGACATTCCGTGCACATACAAACCAGGAAACTGGACAGACAATTATCGCCGGAATGGGTGAGCTTCATCTGGAGATCATCGTTGACCGTCTCCTTCGTGAATTCAAGGTAGAGGCTAACGTAGGTGCTCCTCAGGTTGCTTATAAAGAGACAATCACCAAGGCTGTTGAAGTAGACAGCAAGTATGCAAAACAGTCCGGTGGTCGTGGACAGTATGGTCACTGTAAAGTTAAATTCGAGCCTATGGACGCTAACGGCGAAGAGCTGTATAAGTTCGAGTCCACTGTTGTCGGCGGTGCTATTCCGAAGGAATATATCCCGGCAGTTGGCGAAGGTATCGAAGAGGCCATGAAAGCTGGTATGCTTGGCGGATATCCGGTTGTTGGTATCCATGCTAATGTATATGACGGTTCTTACCATGAGGTCGATTCTTCTGAGATGGCATTCCATATTGCAGGTTCTCTTGCATTCAAGGATGCTATGCAGAAAGCATCCCCGATTCTTCTTGAGCCAATCATGAGAGTCGAGGTTACAACTCCGGAAGATTACATGGGTGATGTTATCGGTGATATCAACTCCCGTCGTGGACGTATCGAAGGTATGGATGACATCGGCGGAGGCAAGATGATCCGTGGATTCGTTCCGCTTTCCGAAATGTTCGGATATGCAACAGACCTTCGTTCCAGAACTCAGGGACGTGGTAACTACTCCATGTTCTTTGAGAAGTATGAGCCGGTTCCGAAGTCCGTACAGGAAAAGATTCTTTCCAAGAAAGACGCTTAATAAAATACTTGCAAATATCCTTGATTTGCAATATAATCAAGGATAGCAAGTTTATTTTGAAAAATATGCTCTGACAAAAGAGTCAAGTTTTAAGGAGGACATTTTAAAATGGCAAAGGCTAAGTTTGAGAGAAGCAAACCGCATTGTAACATTGGTACCATTGGACACGTTGACCATGGTAAAACAACACTTACAGCAGCTATCACAAAAGTTCTGGCAGAGAGAGTAGCTGGTAACTCCGCTACAGATTTCGAGAACATTGATAAAGCTCCGGAAGAGAGAGAGCGTGGTATCACTATCTCTACAGCACACGTTGAGTATGAGACAGAGAAGCGTCACTATGCACACGTTGACTGCCCAGGACATGCTGACTACGTTAAGAACATGATCACTGGTGCTGCTCAGATGGATGGTGCTATCCTTGTTGTTGCAGCTACAGACGGTGTTATGGCTCAGACAAAAGAACACATCCTTCTTTCCCGTCAGGTAGGTGTTCCTTACATCGTTGTATTCATGAACAAATGTGATATGGTTGACGATGAGGAGCTTCTTGAGCTGGTTGAGATGGAAATCCGTGAGCTTCTTTCTGAGTATGACTTCCCAGGAGATGACCTTCCGGTTATCCAGGGTTCCGCTCTGAAAGCTCTTGAAGACCCGAACGGCGAGTGGGGCGACAAGATTATGGAGCTTATGGCTGCAGTTGATGAGTACATTCCGGATCCGCAGCGTGATACAGATAAAGACTTCGTTATGCCTGTAGAGGACGTATTCTCTATCACAGGTCGTGGTACTGTTGCAACAGGCCGTGTTGAGGCTGGTGTTCTTCACGTATCTGAGGAAGTTGAAATCGTTGGTATCAAAGAAGAGACACGTAAAGTTGTTGTAACTGGTATCGAGATGTTCCGTAAACTTCTTGACGAGGCTCAGGCTGGTGACAACATCGGTGCACTTCTTCGTGGTGTTCAGAGAAACGAGATCGAGCGTGGACAGGTTCTTGCTAAACCAGGCACAATCACATGCCATACAAAATTCACAGCTCAGGTTTACGTTCTGACAAAAGACGAGGGTGGCCGTCATACACCATTCTTCAACAACTATCGTCCGCAGTTCTACTTCAGAACAACTGACGTAACAGGTGTTTGCAACCTTCCAGAAGGAACAGAGATGTGCATGCCTGGAGATAACATCGAAATGACAATCGAGCTGATCCACCCGATCGCTATGAGCCAGGGTCTTACATTCGCTATTCGTGAAGGTGGACGTACTGTAGGATCAGGCCGTGTTGCTACAGTTATCGAGTAATATTCGATAAGCAATGAGCAGTGTAGGGACGAGGAAAATATCCGATGCGAGTTTACTCGTATGAGGATATTTGACGAAGGACTTACAGGGCGAATGCCCGACCGAGATGAAGCGTAGCGGAATCGAAGGCGTGTACTGCGAATATATCTAAATATAGAGTACCGTAAGGTACGTTGTGTCCAAACGTAAGATACCCGTAGAACTTCGGTTCTACGGGTTTTTCTGTTGCCTGGAAATATATAAAAGGGCGGAAAAGAATAACGAACAGTATAAAAAAACGTAAGCGCAAAATAATTCGACGGATTGTGTTACCCTAAAAATGAATCCATAATAATCATTA
>ENA-UOJP01000853-UOJP01000853.1-human-gut-metagenome-genome-assembly--contig:-C102-NODE-853-length-46974-cov-241.571091_pt1 | contig 46974 bp, 50 predicted proteins | sample MGYA00242353_ERZ723900 | MGnify/ENA metagenome assembly ERZ723900 | reverse complement strand
TTCGTCAATAGTTAATTATCGACAGAGGTGTAATTGCTGGAAAAATGTCCATCAGGAGACTAACGTGCAGGTTTTGTAAGTCGGATAAGGCGTTCACGCCGCATCCGACACGGTATTGGGGTGCAGATGCCAGATGCGACGCTGGCGCGTCTTATCTGGCCTACGAAGGGCTAACGTACAGGTTTTGTCGGTCAGATAAGACGTGTACGCCGCATCCGACACGGTATTCGGCGAGATAATTAACCTTTCTTCGCCTGGCGGGTCATAATGGCGCGATACACCTTGAAGCGCCCGGTTTGCGCAATCACTTCGTGGAAACCAAATGTCTCATCCAGCACGTCCGGGTAAGGCAGGAAGGCGTTCGCTACAATTCGCAGCTCGCCGCCGCTATTAAGATGACGCACCGCGCCGCGAATCAGCGTTTGCGCCGCATCCAGGCTGGTTTGCATCCCATCGTGGAACGGCGGGTTGGAGATGATCATATCAAAACGACCTTTCACCTCGGAAAAGACGTTGCTGGCAAAGACTTCACCTTCAACGCCGTTGGCGGCAAGTGTTGCGCGGCTGGCTTCTACCGCTGGTGCAGAGACATCGCACAGAGTGAGACGAATTTTCGGCGAATGGCGCGAAAAGGCAACCGAAAGCACGCCCGCGCCACAGCCGACATCCAGCACTTTACCTTTCGTGTGCGGGGTTAACGTCGAGAGCAGCAACTGGCTACCGACATCCAGACCGTCGCGGCTAAACACGCCAGGCAGCGTTTTGACCGTCAGGCCATCGACGCTGTATTCGCCCCAGAATTTATCGGCATCAAATACCGGCTGTTTTTCCAGACGACCAAAATAGAGGCCACAGCGACGGGCGCTGTCGACTTTATTCAACGGCGCATAATCAGCCAGCATCTGCTCGGCGCTGCGCACGCCGCTGCGGTTCTCGCCAACAACAAAAATATCCGTCCCCACCGGCAGCAGAGAAAGTAAATTCATCAACTGGAACTGGGCTTCCGGTTTGTTCTTCGGCCAGTAGTAAATCAAAGTATCGCAATCTGCGACGTCATCCGCCGTAGCGACCAGACTAAAACGGGCGTTATCCCCCATCTGACGGCTTAACACCTGCCAGTGGTGGAATTGCTGGGTATGAGCACGGCTGGCCGCGGTATCTAAACGCGCGGGCAGGTCATCCTGTAAGTCTCCGGCAAACAGAATACGGCTTTGTTCGAAATCATCACTGTGACGCAGCAAGACTTCACTTGCCGGGGTAAATGCAGACATGGAATGCTCCTCAATTGATACTGGCGGCGATTATAGCCATATGTTGGCGCGGTATCGACGAATTTGCTATATTTGCGCCCCTGACAACAGGAGCGATTCGCTATGACATCCCGACGAGACTGGCAGTTACAGCAACTGGGCATTACCCAGTGGTCGCTGCGTCGCCCTGGCGCGTTGCAGGGGGAGATTGCCATTGCGATCCCGGCACACGTCCGTCTGGTGATGGTGGCAAACGATCTTCCCGCCCTGACTGATCCTTTAGTGAGCGATGTTCTGCGTGCATTAACCGTCAGCCCCGATCAAGTGCTGCAACTGACGCCAGAAAAAATCGCGATGCTGCCGCAAGGCAGTCGCTGCAACAGCTGGCGGTTGGGTACTGACGAACCGCTATCACTGGAAGGCGCTCAGGTGGCATCACCGGCGCTCACCGAATTACGGGCAAACCCAACGGCACGCGCCGCGTTATGGCAACAAATTTGCACATATGAACACGATTTCTTCCCTCGAAACGACTGATTTACCAGCGGCTTACCACATTGAACAACGCGCCCACGCCTTTCCGTGGAGTGAAAAAAACTTTGCCAGCAACCAGGGCGAGCGTTATCTCAACTTTCAGTTAACGCAAAACGGCAAAATGGCGGCGTTTGCGATTACGCAAGTGGTGCTGGATGAAGCTACATTGTTCAATATTGCGGTCGATCCTGACTATCAGCGTCAGGGATTGGGAAGGGCGCTGCTGGAACATCTGATCGACGAACTGGAAAAACGCGGCGTGGCGACGCTCTGGCTGGAAGTCCGTGCTTCAAACGCTGCCGCCATTGCCCTGTACGAAAGTTTAGGCTTTAACGAGGCGACGATTCGCCGCAATTACTACCCCACCACGGACGGTCGCGAAGACGCCATCATCATGGCGTTGCCAATCAGTATGTAAGACAAGGTGGAATAATGAAGTGGGACTGGATTTTCTTTGATGCCGATGAAACGCTGTTTACCTTTGACTCATTCACCGGCCTGCAGCGGATGTTTCTTGATTACAGCGTCACCTTTACCGCTGAAGATTTTCAGGACTATCAGGCCGTTAACAAGCCACTGTGGGTGGATTATCAAAACGGCGTGATCACTTCATTACAGCTTCAGCACGGGCGGTTTGAGAGCTGGGCCGAACGGCTGAACGTCGAGCCAGGTAAACTCAACGAAGCCTTTATTAATGCGATGGCGGAAATCTGCACGCCGCTGCCGGGCGCGGTTTCTCTGCTTAACGCCATTCGTGGCAACGCCAAAATCGGCATCATCACCAACGGCTTTAGTGCCTTGCAACAGGTGCGTCTGGAACGCACGGGCCTGCGTGATTACTTCGATTTGCTGGTGATTTCCGAAGAAGTTGGCGTTGCCAAACCGAATAAGAAAATTTTCGATTATGCGCTGGAACAGGCGGGCAATCCTGACTGTTCACGCGTGCTGATGGTTGGCGACACTGCTGAGTCCGATATTCTCGGTGGCATCAACGCCGGGCTTGCGACCTGCTGGCTGAATGCGCACAATCGCGAGCAACCAGAAGGCATCGCGCCCACCTGGACCGTTTCTTCGTTGCACGAACTGGAGCAGCTCCTGTGTAAACACTGATTGCCTCCCCCCCGTTGATGGGTAAAATAGCCGCAATTTTTCGTTTTCAACAAGCGCGGCGCGATGCCGCTTACTCAAGAAGAAAGAATTATGACGTTGTCTCCTTATTTGCAAGAGGTGGCGAAGCGCCGCACTTTTGCCATTATTTCTCACCCCAATAATTAAGCCTAAATTAAAGCTCTTTTACTTTTTCAAAGTCCTTTCAGTTAATTGATGTTTGATTTTATAAGTCATTTAAATACAGTTAGTTATGTGGCTTCTTTAATTGAAAATTCTTTCATGTAACTTTAAATCGATCAGGTTGCTTTCATCAAAAATCTGTACATATGCTTGTACATAATGTACAAAGCAGCAGAGGTGTTTTGCGATTTGTACAAGGTGAGTAATGGCGCTGTCTGATGCGTGGTTGCGTTCAGTCGTTGGAAAGGAACGTGATAAGGTTTTGGTTAAATCCGATCGTGATGGTCTGTCTGTCAGAGTATCACCGAAAGGTCGCGTAGTGTTCCAATATCGTTATCAATGGGCAGGGAAAGGTGAGCGCCTTGATATCGGAACTTACCCGGCAACTGGATTAAAAGAGGCCAGAGAAGAAGTTATCCGTCTCCGTGGTGAACTCGAGTCAAACCGCAATCCACGATTAGTCAAGCAGGCTGAAAAACGAAAAGCTACTGAAGCCATGACGGTAGAGTCTGTGATCCGTGCCTGGTATGAAGCATATTGTGTAAAAAATAAAAAAGGTTCTGAACAGATACTCCGCTCGTTTGAGCTGCACCTGTTCTCTAAAATCGGGAATATCCCTCACGATGCAGCTACATTGCATGATTGGTTAGAAGTCCTGGAGCCTCTTAGCACCAAGACTCCAGCAATAGTAGACCGATTGCTAATTAACGCAAAGCAGGCCCATGTCTGGGCGTATAAGAGAAAGCTCATTGAAACTCGCCCACTGTCGGATATCACGGGTAAAGATATGGATATCCGTAAAGGTCAGAAAAAACGGTTTCTGACACATGATGAAATTAACATCCTTTATGCTGCGATCGATGGTTCTCGAATGGTTCCTAAATACCGAGCCTTCATTAAACTATTGCTGCATTTTGGTTGCCGTAGTTCAGAGCTAATTACTGCTAGGGTGGATGATTTTGATTTCATAAATAAGGTATGGACTGTACCACCAGAACGACATAAGACTGGGGACATAACAGGCGAACCGCTAAAGCGGCCCATTATTGAACCGGTTGAAGAGCTTATAAAATACGCTATCTCTATGAACAACGGTTCCGATATGCTTTTTACTAAGGAAGGAAGCAGGGAGCCAGTTGGTCGGACATCATTGCAGTCGCTGCCTTACAATTTAATGCAGTTCGCATGGCGACGTTTGGGGTATCAATTTCCTCATTGGTCTCTTCATGATTTGAGACGAACAGCACGAACAAACTTTTCTGATCTTACTGCTCCTCATATTGCTGAAATAATGCTCGGTCATAAACTGCCAGGTGTATGGCAAGTTTATGATAAGAGCGATTATCTAGAAGAACAGCGTAAAGCTTACTGGGCATGGTGGGAGAGGGTTGAATCGATCGTTACTTGTACTGACTTAATCTCCAACGGACAGTTTGCGTAGCCAGAGCGTAATCATATCTGCCAGTCCGCTGCGGATACCTTGTGTACTGGGTTTTTAGCCAGACTACGTTAACCGGTAGCTTCAGTATTTGGGGGGGCGGCAGGAGTTTGATGGTTTATTGGGTTACTGTGGGACTAAGGATGTAGGGATGCCAATCAATGAATTATGAAAAATATCATAGCACAAACAGAAGCAAGGGTTTGCGAACCTTCTGCTACTTAATTTATTATGTGCAGGTGATTTTTAATGTGATGAAGTGTTTTATGACTCGCGGAAACTTTGATTTTATAAACTCTAACGTGGTTTTCTCAGAAGCCGATAAGTCATTGTGGATTGATCTCATTAACACCGATTGTATTTGGTATGATATGATAATTAATCCTCCTGATGATATAAGAACAAATAAGATAATAAAGAACTATCTCAGAATTATGGAAAAATATACGAGGGAAAGCTGTGAAAAGAGATTTATTTATTTCTTAGGTTCAAGAAAAAAAGTAAGGTTTTCAACCAAGAAACAGCCTAGGTATAACCCATTCACAAAAAATATAGTATTCACTCTGTTGATTGGCAAAGAAGAGCGAAAGCTTCGGATAAAATATTCCTTTTGCACGTTTACGCAGAATGGGGTAGTGAAGGTAACTCCAAATGTTAGAGTAACTGAGAAGTTTCTCTACATTGAATATGAAAATGGCAATTTATGTGTGATGTCAGTTCATGACTTCGTAAACGGACATTATATTGATTTAGGAATTCATACAGAAGTGCATTACGTAGGATATACACGTCATCCGCATCGGCGCCCTGTTGATTTTATTCACCGTGGCTTATCAAAGATGCTGTATAGCGTTTCAAATGACGATAATGATTTTTTTGTTTGTTTTAGTATATTTAATCCAAGGATTATATCTCTGAATAATAAATGTAATGTGGTCTTTAATATTTCAAATTCTCTACTGGATGAAATTGATGTTGATAATGAGGGGAGAATTATTGAAAACTGCTTAATACGTTACTTTGATCCTAAGCTTCAAGATGATGACAAGGAAAGTAAAAGGTCAGATTTAAATAAAATGTTTATGGACCTGGTGGAAAATAAAAAAATTAAAAAAATATACGTTAATTTTCAATATGAAAGGAATAATGAGTATTTCTGCTTTTACTCTAAAGTTGTTCCGCCGAAATTTCATCATTTCTTTGTGTTGGATTTTTCTGATGGCAAGATAAATATTGATAGAGACCAGGATATGATGACTCAGATGGCATTGTGTATGGGGTATTATAATTATTAATATTTCGCTTGATACCAACTCAAAATCTTTTTTGTCGCATCCATTGTGGATTAATATTCAGAGGTAAGGGGTATCTGCGGAATTTATATTTTGCAGGATGAGCATACAATACATGATATAACATCTGTTTTTGGCACAGAGCATATAGTCAGATTATGTTTAGTTCTGTGCCATAGATGGATACTATCTCACCTCTTGGCTAACTCTCATTACTCAATAACTCCAGCAAATCTGTATATTTTGCGTGATGCCCATTTATTTGGGCAGGATTTGATATCAGGATCTGGAAAATCAGGCCTGTATTTCTGGCCAGTTCTCCTGTTTACGCTGTTCCAGCGAAGAACAGTCGATACTGAAACGCCACAGAAGTCGGCGACTTGTTTAGTTGTCATTAAGTTGTTCATTACTTCACCTCCTGCGGCGGCTCCGGTAGCGGCATCCAGTGGGTTACTTTCGATGCCGGTTCTTCCCCATCGTCAGTAACTGCCCACCATTTGTTTCTCGACCAATCGTAATACCCTTCGAAGGTATCGCACTCAGTCCAGCCGTAAGACTTACCCCAACACCAAACATACTGTTTATCGTCCGGCATTCGCTCACTACAGCTTATCCAACCATCCGGAGTTACCGGAGAGTTGCCCGACAGCTCGTTCAACTTGTAAGACTGGCTTACAGGTTCGGCACCATGAAGCATGGCGGCGCGGCAGGCGTTCCAGCCTTCATCAAAGCCGACTATGCCATTATTTAAAGACGGACGAACATCTGGCACCATCGGCACTGGCTTGGCTATATATAGCGGCTGAACATACCAGCCCTTTGATAACCAACTGTCAGCAATGTTTTTACTCCGTGTTATTGCCGGAATACCTAAGCCATTGTCTGAATGCAGCCATGCCACCGGTTCTGCTTTCAGCGAGGCTAACGCTATTTCATAAGCTCGGTGCTCAATATTGTCTCGCACGTCCAAGCTGCCTATGCGCTCTTTGATTTCTTTAATCAGTTCTTTGTCGGTGAAAGTGGTCATCTCACTCTCCTTTGATGCGAATGCCAGCGACGCGTAGTGCGTGTTCTAAGTCAATCAGGCAAAGCCAACTGCCATTTTCTTTAGGTATCATGACATGCCGCTTATTAGCATTTATTGGGTGCCCATATCGAAGGTCGTAGCGAGTCGGTAATTGAACTTCCCTCGCTTCCAGTTCTGTAATGCGTTTGTTTTTAGCTTCTAGTTCATCCAGCAGCGCCAGCACAACCTGCGGTGTGACTTTCATACGAAATGCCAGCAATTTTTGTGGTGTGGCTACTATTTTTATTGCTTCTGCCGCCTCACGCAGTACCTGATAGTCAATCTTGTTCACTGGTTGCCTCCTTTACGGATCTGCGCTGCGATGCACGAAAAAAAAGACTCTCGCGTATGACTGTTAAGAGCTGGCGCGAACGCCGCGTTAAGAACGGCAGCATCACAGCCGTCATCGATATAGAGCGCAATTTTTTTCTCCAGGCGTGCTTTGGCTTCCTGCAACTGCATACCCCGGCACGCACGCGGGATATACTCAGCAATTTGAGCGATAGATTTTTCGTTCTGTTTAAACATGCTTCACCTCGATAGGCTTGATGGTATCGATCAGCAGTCGGCGGCGAGTATTTTCTGCAAAGTGGCGGCGTCCGTTTTCTTTGTGGTAAAACTCGTTTTTTCCGACGACCCACATCCGCTTTGTCTGGTGCAGTTTTTTTACCTGCGGACCGTCTCGGGTGATAACAATTCCTGTATGAGTTTTTATCACGCTCATTTCTTATTCTCCGGTGCTTTCGGCATTACTGCCCAGTGAGTGATATTGACGTTTTCAAGGTCCCCGACCTGAAATGTCCACTGCCATTCTCCGGTTTCTTTTTGTCCCCAGGTGTACCAGAGAGAACGCCAGCCAATTAGCCAGCCTTCTCCGTTAGCATCAAATAACAGAACACTTTCATTTGCTGGCGGCAGTTCAGCTGACACTGGTATTATTTTGTTTTCCAGTGCCGCACATTTAGCTTCAAGCGCATCGAATTTACGTACCAGGTACTCAGCATTTGTTTCGTTCACTTTCAGATCTCGCGGTACACATTTCCCGCGAAGAAACCCTTCCATTTCGAAAACATTCATGCGCATTTGCGTAACTCCGATAACTCGTTAAAACGTTCCATAAACATCCCGTAGGCATGGCCCGGTGCCAGTGGAATCACGTTGAACATCTCTGTTGCCGGGATGCCTTCCAGTACAGGCCAGAAAGAGCCATCATCAAGCCCGAGATCGCGGCGTTCGGTTGCCAGCATGATGAGATCGGCATATTTCACAGGCGTGCTCATAACCGGGGGTAACCCGTATTTCTCACGGATTACGGCATCTATTTTTTCTTCCATCCGTTTATAGTCAGGAAGAAGGCGTTTCAGTGGAGCGGGGATGTCCTGGCAATACGCTTCTGTTGCATCATGCATTAACGCTTCAAAAGCAAATTCCTGCGGTACCAGCTGGCTGCAAAGCACCGCATGTTGGGCGACGCTGTAGAAGTGTGAAAGATGTCCTGCAAAGCGACAGATATTTGAAAGGGAAACTGCGATATCGTTAATCACGATGTCGTCTTTATTTATCTTGTCATAATAAAAATGCTTCCCGGAAAAAGTTTTAATAAATGACATTTCGGTCTCCACTTTATATGCGCTGCACCGCGCTGAATTCTGCTAAAAGGAAGCTCTCACCATCCGGTGATTATTGAGTTAATTACGTTTCCATAAATGCCCCCGCAGGGGCATTTGCAGTAATGAAATCAGGCGGTGAAAGTACCAATAAAGGTTTCTACTTTGCTGTCTTTGAATTTCTCAACAAGCAGATCACGAAATTCGTTAGCCATTTCTTCCTGCATCGCTTCCAGCTGAATAATGCGCAGAACCAGTACAGGACGATCGCCAGTGATAATGCTGAGGCGTAATTTAAACGGACGTTCTTTCAGACCTTCAAACGGAACGCATTTAAATTCAAATGCCACTGGCATAATGTCTTTGGTCTTCGCTTCGACAGACTCCATCAGGGAGCGTTTGCCGCTGAAGTCATTATCTTCAAAATCAGCGGTCTGGTTTGCTTCAATCGTGATTTTACGGACTGCCGCAGCCGCTTTTGTTGCCTGAATAGCGTCACCATTGGCATCAAAGCCCACAAGGTAGTCGGCCCAGTCTTCAATCCATTCTGCCAGTGACTTCTGGGAGTTACGCTCGCCGTTAACAGACAACAGGGCAGAGAACGGTGCTGTCTTTTTCAGTTTGAGAGTGGCGGTGTTATCTGCGTGACCTGGTTCATCAATAGTACCCAGGTTAAGTACACTGACGGCACGCATATTATCAGCATCGATAAAGCAGCGGGTGCCTTCATCTGCAAGATCTTTAGAATAACGGGTAAAGTCATCGATGCTGGCAGTGGAAAGCGCACCACGGAAACGGAAGCGATTTAAATTAAATTTTTCCAGATCATGAATGCGGAAATTCTCAGGCAATGCCACAGCATCGGCACCAATATTACTGATAATTTCATTAACACCCTGAGCAGAAATAAGGGCATGGATTTGATTAATTGCGGTTGCGTCTAAGTTCTGAGACATAATAAGTCCTCACAATATTAAGATATTCAGTGATGAGATAAATAATCAGTTAATTAAGAACGATATTAATGACCTGCTGCGCGGAGTTTTCCGTCAGGTTCACCGGCAAGAGTCAGTAATTGTCCCTGGTCTTCCTGCAGAATAGTCAGGCGACCACCGCGATTGACATACATCGGCGTTTCGGTGGTGTCTTCTTCGGAAATTTTCCCGCGGTTAGTCGGGCGAACATATGAGAGTTTGTGTTTGATTTTCACACGGTTCTCATCAAACGGTTCGATTTCCAGGTTGAGCGAGACCTTACCTTTGGTTTTCGTGTTCATCACACCGGAAGCGACTTCACTGAGAACTGCGCCGATTTTGGTTTCAAATACGCCGCCGTCCAGCTCCCCGATAAATGCCTGCACATCAGTACTGCGTTCGCTAGCCATTTTGCTGCTCCTCATCATATCGACCCTGCAAGGCCGATTAGTTTCTCCACAAAACAGAGAAGAACACCTGTGGTGGCCGCCGCCCGGATGGATTGGGTTATGAGCCCGTCGTCCGGTGATGCTCTTCTCTGTTTTGTAAAAAGAGCGGTACCAGCCGGAAGCAAGTGTACAAACTGGTACCGCCAAAGCAGTGGCTGTTGTGGTGGGGTTGTCACTCAGGCGTATGGTCAACCTGACAATCCGGTGTCCTCAACGGGGAAAGAGTAACCCAGCCATACTTACCGCCGCGCCATTTCGCGGATTACCACAACGCTGAGAGCACTTAGCCAGTTATGGCACCACACTTTGTCGCGGCTCCATAAATGCCCTCATCGTTGCACCCTGGTCTCTTCCCAGGCGTCAAACCGAACCGCCACGCTGGTTAGGCGTCTTATCAGCATCCTCATTGACTTGCACATTCCGGCTACCTGGTTTGTTTGCCCGAGCAAGGAGTGGATTGTCCCCTTTAACGTCCCCAGACCGCTAACGACGCATGTGCCATACGCCGTGTTACAACCAAATTTTGTTAGTACCTTGTTTGTAGGTCTGGAAAGAAAGATAAAATGAAGTTGCACATTATGCAAGTGTTTTATTGCGAGATATGCAATTTGGTAGGTAATGAAAAGCCACCTTCTGGTGGCTAATTGATGTTGAGGTAGGGGGTTAATTGTGTCGCTTAAGGGTCTGTGACTGACTGATTAAGACCTTTCCAAAGACCATAAACCGGTGTTCGTTTTCGCTGGTAATTCCCCATTCGCGGTAAATCTGATTATCAGAAATTACCAGCAGTTTATCAGGTATCATTTGCAGTCGTTTGACGTAAATTTTATCATCAAAACCAAATACATATATACCATCCCCATCAAACTGATTGATACTGATATCAACGAAGATGAGATCTCCTGGCTCAATGGTTGGACACATACTGTCCCCACGAACGTTGATAACTTTAATGTGATTTGCTGGTCGTCCACCAAACATCGATACAGCATTATCAGTTCTGTATTCAATGGCATGAATCACATCAATGACATCACCGCCCTGGATAAGGCCATTTCCCGCACTGGCACTGACATCCAGCATTTCAATACGGAATACATCCTTCACCTGCGCAACATCCTCACTAACACTGTTTTTACATACAGTATTACTTTTGAAGTCTGAGGTAAAGAGATCAGCAATATCAACACCTAAGCTCCTGGCAATATTACTCAGGGCTTGTTCAGTGAATTGTTTCTGCTTACCTGTTTCCAGGCGTGAGATATTCGCCGCATCCACTCCTATTGCTTCAGCGAGATCGGCGATTTTCATGTTCTTCGCCTGGCGAAGTTGTCTGACTCGATTTCCTATGTTCATGCGTTTATTACATTTCTTTATTGCGCGTTAAGCAAATCAACTTGCGCAAAATATTTGCGTGAAATAATATGCTCATCACGCAATATGTGGAGGTCATATGCAATCACCATTACGGAATGTGCGTAAGGCGCACGGATTTACTTTGCAGCATGTTGCTGCGGGCGTTCAGGTCAATCCAGCGACGCTGAGTCGTATTGAAAGACTGGAACAAATTCCATCTATCGATCTTGCAGAACGTCTGGCCAATTTTTTTAAGGGTGAAATCAGCGAAATGCAGATTCTTTATCCGGCACGTTTTCAATCTAGCCAAAACCAGAATGGGTTTAAACCACAGGAACAGGAGGTAAGCCGTGGGTAAGCATCACTGGAAAGTGGAAAAACAGCCTGAGTGGTACGTGAAAGCTGTCAGAAAAACTATCGCGGCGTTGCCGGGGGGTTACGCTGAAGCTGCTGAGTGGCTGGATGTAACAGAGAACGCTTTATTCAACCGCCTTCGTGCAGATGGCGATCAGATTTTCCCGCTGGGATGGGCAATGATTTTACAGCGCGCGGCTGGCACTCACTACATTGCGGATGCTGTCGCACAGTCTGCAGGTGGGGTGTTTGTATCGCTTCCTGACATTGAGGAAGTTGAGAACGCCGATATAAACCAGCGTCTGCTGGAAGTCATCGAACAGATCGGGAGTTACTCAAAACAGATTCGTTCGGCAATCGAAGATGGGGTAGTGGAGCCACACGAGCAGACAGCAATTAATGATGAGTTGTATCTGTCAATTTCGAAGCTCCAGGAGCATGCAGCACTGGTCTACAAAATCTTTTGCGCTCCAGAAAAGAGTGACGCCCGCGAGTGTGCAGCTCCGGGCGTCGTGGCGTTTTGTGTCTGTGGAGAAACTAACGCATGAACAGTTTAACGGCAAATAACCGTTTGTCGCAACAGCTGGTGGTCAGCGTCTCTGAACACCTGTTGTTACGGCATGAATGCAGATTACCAAATCACCTGGCTGTAAGTAACCACAGAGAACTTTACCTGACTGTGGGGGGCGAGTTGTGCAGGAACTTAACCGCTGGTTTCGTGACGGAAGAGGGCTTTATGTTCATGTTATTCGTTGGGAACCAGAAACACAGCGCGTTATCTATCTTCGCAAAGACTACCCGCATGAGTGCTTTAGTCCTTTGTGGAAATTCAGGCGTGATTTTGTTGAGTGTGAAGGACCACCAGCACATTGATTCTGCCATTCCGGGACGTTACACTGTTCAGGCACCTTATAAAGCGGGTGCCGGGATTGGCGTCCTGGAATTGCATACGGCGACAATTGGCGCGTTAGCGTCTTTTTTGTTGCTACAACTCAGCTATACCCAAATTATGGTGGGCTGGGTGGGGGCACCGAAAGGTGCGCCGGTTTCCGTATGCGCCGGTTACGCCAACCCTGCTCAGTTCACCACCAGCGAAATTGGCGTTTCCGGTGGTGGAAGTTATCCATTGCATACGGAGGCTGCCATCATGGCTACGATCCCTGCCTTAGTACAACCTGAACTTTGCATTATTGCAGACAAAGTTGTTACTTCTTCTCTGGCTGTTGCTAGTTATTTCGGCAAACAACACAAAAATGTCATTCAAAAAATTGCGTCTCTTGAATGCTCTGCCGAATTTACTGAGCTGAATTTTCAGCTCAGTGAGTACATCGACGCATCAGGCCGCAAACTACCTTGCTATCAAATAACCCGCGACGGCTTTGCGTTTCTTGCTATGGGTTTCACGGGTAAACGTGCTGCCCAGTTCAAAGAGGCATATATCAATGCCTTTAACCAGATGGAGAAACAGCTTTCAAAACCCCCTGTACCGAGCGACGTTGCACATAACGCCAGCGTTCTCTATTCCTACATTTCATCAATTCATCAGGTCTGGCTGCAGCAGCTTTATCCTATGTTGGCAAAAGACGAATCTCCGCTGGCTGTTAGCTTGTATGACTATATTAATGATGCTTCGGCGCTGGCCTGCCTCATAAATTTGTCGCTGAACCCTTCAGAGGTAAGGGGGCGCAAATGATCCGGAATATTTTCAAACGGTTTACCAATCAGACTTTCCGTTGTCCTCGTCCGGGTCAGTGGTACACCACACCTGCAGGGCATGTTCTACGTGTTAGCCTGGTTGACCGTGAATGTCAGAAGGTGATTTGTGAACCGCTGGGCCGTAATTACCGCGTCAGTATGCCGCTTATAGCCTTTCGCTCCGGAAAAAACATGAAGCATCTCGGAGGTGCAGCATGAGTATGGAGCTGATGGTTAAAGCGATGAAAATTCGAGTGGGTAATCCATTGCGAAAACTGGTTCTGATCAAGCTGGCTGATAATGCCAGCGATCAGGGTGAGTGCTGGCCCAGCTACCAGCATATTGCTGACCAGTGCGAGATTAGCAAACGTTCTGTGATGAATCATATTGCGGCCCTTTGTGAGTCCGGGCTGGTAAAAAAAGTCACCCGGAAAGGTGAAAAAGGTAACTCAAGTAATATCTATCTCCTTCATCTGGATGGTGCAGGAGATTCACTAGGGGGTAGTGCAAATAATTCACTATCTGGTGCAGCAAATTCACCAGGTAGTGCAGGAATTGCACCAGGGGGTAGTGCAGGAGATTCACCCAGAACCAGTCACTCTTTTGAACCAGTCAAAGAACCAGTCAATGAACCAATAGCTGTTGGTGCATCTGCTGATGAGTCTGTGCGAGTTCGTTCAAACCGACCGGAATACTCTCCGGAGTTTGAGCAGGCATGGCTGGCATACCCCAAACGTGCTGGTGGCAATTCAAAATCAGCAGCCTTCAAAGCCTGGAAAGCCCGTTTGAATGAGGGGGTAAACCCCGAAACCATGCTGGAAGGTGTGAAACGCTACTCGTGCTGGGTATCTGCGATGGGTAACAGCGGCACACAATTTGTGAAACAGGCTGTCACGTTCTTTGGTCCGGATCGTCATTTCGAAGAATCCTGGGAAGTTCCTGCGGTATCTGCAGCCAGACGCGAGGACCCGTACTTCAAAGCCAGTTACGACAACGTGGACTACAGCCAGATCCCGGCAGGATTCAGGGGGTGATTATGAGTCTTTTGAATGAAGTTCAGAAATTCATTGAAGCCCATCCGGGGTGTACTTCCGGAGACATTGCGGATGCTTTTGCAGGTTACTCACGGCAGCGCGTTCTGCAGTCAGCAAGCAAGTTACGTCAGAGTGGGCGTGTGGCTCACCGTTGTGAAGGGGATACACGCAGACATTTCCCGCGCCTGACTGAGAGAGCGCAGGATCCGGAACCACAACCAGTTCGTGAAACCAGACCTGTGCGCAATTTCTATGTCGGCACTAACGATCCCCGGGTGATTTTGTGCCTGACCCGCCAGGCTGAAGAACTGGAGTCAAGGGGCTTATACCGTCGTGCTGCAACCGTGTGGATGGCGGCATTCCGTGAAAGCCACTCCCAGCCAGAACGAAACAATTTTCTGGCGCGTCGTGAGCGGTGCTTACGGAAAAGCAGCAAGCGCGCTGCATCGGGTGAAGAGTGGTATCTGTCAGGAAATTACGTGGGGGCTTAATGAGTAATAAATATTGCCAGGCGCTGGTGGAACTGCGGAACAAACCAGTCCATGAGCTGAAGGAAGTGGGTGATCAGTGGCGCACGCCGGATAACATTTTCTGGGGAATTAACACCCTGTTTGGCCCGTTTGTTCTGGATCTGTTCACCGACGGTGATAACGCCAAATGTGCCGCGTATTACACGGCGGAAGACAACGCGCTGGCGCATGACTGGTCAGAACGCCTTGCGGAGCTTAAAGGTGCTGCCTTTGGCAATCCCCCATACAGCCGCGCCAGTCAGCATGAGGGGGAATACATCACCGGCATGCGTTACATCATGAAGCATGCCAGTGCCATGCGTGATAAAGGCGGGCGCTATGTTTTCCTGATCAAAGCTGCCACCAGCGAAGTGTGGTGGCCGGAAGATGCAGATCATATTGCTTTTATTCGCGGGCGTATTGGTTTTGAACTGCCTGCCTGGTTTATACCGAAGGACGAGAAGCAGGTGCCGACAGGAGCTTTCTTCGCTGGTGCTATTGCTGTTTTCGACAAGACCTGGAAGGGACCGGCAATCAGCTACATCGGGCGCGATGAACTTGAGGCATGTGGTGAGGCGTTTCTGGCGCAGGTTCGCCAGCAGGCGGAAAAACTGGTCAGGGAGATGGCGGCATGACGACGTTAACTCAATGCCAGCAGCAGGTGCTGGATATGCTGATTTCTTATCAGAAAGAACGTGGCTTCCCGCCAACCAATCAGGAGGTGGCAACCATGCTGGGATACCGTTCAGTGAATGCAGCGGTGGAGCATCTTCGCGCACTGGAGAAAAAAGGCGTCATCACGATAAAGCGTGGTGTGGCCCGGGGGATCACGCTTCATACCGCGGTGAAGGACGACGACAGCGAGGCGGTCGGGATTATCCGCTCACTGCTTGCCGGTGAGGAAAACGCAAGGCTGCGTGCAACTCACTGGTTACATGAGAGAGGCCTGAAAGTATGAAGCTGATCCTGCCTTTCCCGCCCAGCGTGAACACGTACTGGCGACACCCCAACAAAGGGGCATTTGCTGGTAAGAGCCTGATAAGCGCGGCGGGGCGAAAATTTCAGAGCGCGGCGTGCGCAGCAATAGTTGAGCAGTTACGTCGTCTGCCAAAACCAACGTCGGCACCTGCTTCAGTGGAGATCGTGTTGTTTCCTCCGGATAACCGGATCCGCGATCTGGACAACTATAACAAGGCACTGTTTGACGTCCTGACCCACGCGGGTGTGTGGGAAGACGACAGTCAGGTGAAAAGGATGCTGGTGGAGTGGGGACCGGTTATCCCGGAAGGGAAGGTCGAGCTCACCATCAGTAAGTACGAGAAAACGGCGGGTGCAGCCGCCTGATCAAGAGGAGAAACGAAGTATGAATAATCTGATGGTTATTGATGGTATTGAAGTTCGTCGTGATGCTTATGGGCGTTACAGCCTGAACGATCTACACAGGGCTGCCGGTTCTCTGGATAAGCATAAGCCTGCATTCTGGCTCCGCAATGAGCAAACTGAACGTTTAATAAGCGAGTTGCAGATTTGCAACTCGGTCAATATAGAGCCAGTTAACGTTATTCGTGGCGGAAATAACCAGGGGACGTATGTCTGCAAAGAACTGGTGTATGCCTATGCAATGTGGATCAGTCCGTCATTCCATCTGAAGGTGATCCGTACTTTCGATATGGTAACCAGCGCACCGGAAAAATTATCCGGGCAGGCTGCTGACAAGATGCAGGCTGGTGTGATTCTGCTGGACTTTATGCGTCGGGAGTTAAACCTGTCTAACTCATCTGTGCTTGGTGCCTGTCAGAAACTCCAGGAGGCTGTTGGCTTACCGAATCTGGCACCGCGCTATGCCATTGATGCTCCTGCTGACGCGCCTGATGGCTCAAGTCGCCCCACGCTGTCGCTGAGTGCACTGCTGAAACAGTATGGTAACAGCGCACAGGCGGCAGCGGCCTCGCAGACTGCATCGGCAAACTCCGCGACAGCAGCCAAAAAATCAGAAACCAACGCGAAAAACAGCGAGACAGCCGCAAAGACGAGCGAAACCAACGCAAAGTCCAGCCAGACGGCAGCGAAAACCAGCGAAACGAATGCCAAAGCCAGTGAAACTGCGGCGAAAAACAGCCAGGATGCAGCGGCCCAAAGCGAGAGTGACGCAGCTGGTTCTGCAAGTGCGGCGGCTTCTTCTGCCACTGCATCAGCCAACAGTCAAAAAGCTGCAAAAACCAGCGAAACCAACGCAAAGTCCAGCCAGACGGCAGCGAAAACCAGCGAAACGAATGCCAAAGCCAGTGAAACTGCGGCGAAAAGCAGTCAGGATGCAGCAGCCGAAAGCGAGAGTGCTGCAGCTGGCTCTGCAAGCGCGGCGGCTGCTTCTGCCACTGCATCAGCCAACAGTCAAAAAGCTGCAAAAACCAGTGAAACCAACGCAAAGGCGAGCGAGACTGCGGCGGCTAACTCGGCGAAAGCATCCGCTGCAAGCCAGACGGCTGCAAAAGCAAGTGAAGACGCAGCCAGAGAGTATGCAAGCCAGGCTGCGGAGCCGTATAAACAAGTATTGCAGCCGCTTCCCGATGTGTGGATACCGTTTAACGATTCACTGGATATGATTACGGGCTTTTCGCCGTCATATAAAAAGATTGTTATTGGTGATGATGAAATAACGATGCCTGGCGATAAGATTGTAAAGTTTAAACGCGCATCAAAAGCAACTTACATTAATAAATCTGGTGTGCTGACAGAGGCTGCCATTGACGAGCCACGGTTTGAATGTGATGGCCTGCTTATTGAGGGGCAAAGAACAAACTACATGCTCAATTCGGAAAACCCTGCCAGTTGGGGGCGATCGTCAAATATGGATGTGCCCGAAACAGGGACGGATAGTTTTGGTTTTACCTATGGAAAGTTTGTCTGCAACGATTCTCTGATTGGGCAAACCTCAGCCATTAATATGGCATCAATTGCTGCAACAAAGTCAGTTGATGTCTCAGGCGATAATAAACACGTGACAACCTCATGTCGTTTTAAAACAGAACTGCAGGTAAGGTTGCGTATCCGGTTTGATAAATATGACGGTAGCGCAACAACTTTTCTTGGTGATGCGTATATTGATACACAAACGCTTGAAATTAATATGACAGGCGGTGCTGCCTCAAGGATTACTGCGAGAGTCAGAAAGGACGAAGCTACCGGATGGATTTTTGCAGAGGCAACAATTCAGGCAATTGATGGGGAGTTAAAAATAGGTTCTCAGATACAGTATTCTCCTAAGCAGGGCGGGGCAACCGTATCTGGTGACTATATTTATCTGGCCACCCCACAAGTAGAAAATGGGCCTTGTGTATCATCTTTTATTATATCAGGAACGACGGCGGCGACCCGCGCAAGCGATATAGTTACAGTTCCCATTAAGAATAATCTTTATAATCTTCCTTTTACGGTTCTTTGTGAGGTACATAAGAACTGGTATAAAACGCCAAATGCAGCGCCGCGTGTTTTTGATACAGGCGGTCATCAAACCGGAGCGGCTATTATTCTTGGGTTCGGATCTTCGGCAGATGGGCCAGACGGATTTCCTTATTGCGATATTGGAGGAGCTAACAGACGGGTAAACGAAAACGCATCGCTTGAAAAAATGGTTATGGGGATGCGTGTAAAATCAGATCAGTCTACGTGCTCAGTAAGTAACGGGCGCATATCCAGCGAAAAAAAGACTACGTGGTCCTATATTCAGAACTCTGCAACCATCCGTATTGGAGGCCAGACTACAGCAGGGTTACGTCATTTATTTGGTCATATCAGGAATTTCAGAATATGGCACAAGGCATTGACTGATGCTCAGGTGGGGGAGTCAATCCAATGAAAGATTTAACACTCAAATTTGCAGACAGGGCCGACTTTTCGGCCTTTATGGAGAGCACTGGCTATTATGATGACGAGTCGATGCAGGATAATATTCTTATTGACGTGATAGGTAACGTGTACAAAGAAACCGGAGAACTGACTGAAGATGGCGAACCGGTATGTGTTAAGGAAGACGGATATTTTGTAAACGTGCGCATCATTAATGATGCAAAAAAATCGTCAATATTCGATAAATACGCGGTTGTTGTTGAGCATCAACTTCGTGGCTGGATGTGAGGGAGACAAATGGCTACATCGACAGTAATTCCAGGAGATATCACCACGCTAAAGGGAGATGTCAGTAAAACTAAGGAAGATATTTCCTCAATTAACGGAAAAGTATCAACGCTTCAGACTGATATGACCAGTGCAAAGCAGGATATCAGCACCAGATACACAAAAACTGAAGTTGATAATAAGCTGAAAAACAAACTGGAAGTGAACGATCTGGAAAGCGGTCGTTATGGTGGAGATTTTTACCCGCTGACTGGCCGTGAAGCGTTTTATTTATGGGAATTGGGCACGACTACAGCGGCGGCAAATCTTTATCTTAATCCTGACCCTGCAATTTCGTCTGTACTGCGGTCAACATCGTCTATTCGCTATAAACATTCAGTAGAGACAATAGATTCAGAGCACGCCGATCTCATTTTCAGGATGCGCCCTGTGTGGTACAGGTCGCAATGCGAAAATGACAGGAGTGACTGGGGATTCTACGGATTGATTGCCGAGGAAGTGGGAGAAATTGCTCCTCAGTTTGTACACTGGCGACCAGCTAACGAAGATGATGCTCCTGAAGCTATTTCCAGCAATGGCCTTGTTGCCGAAGGTGTAATGTACGAACGTCTGGTTGTTCCACTGATTCACCATATCCAGAAACTGACTGAAAGAGTTGATGAACTTGAGTCAGAGTTAAAGTTGTTATCCGTTTCCCGAAGCGATATCGAATAAAGGAGGCGTAATGGATATAACACCTTTTCTTCATGCGCTTTGTGCTGTGGCTGCGCAGGTACTGATTGGCCTTTTTACCGGAAACTGGGTTTACGGGGCGATAGCTGGTTGTACGTTCTTCATTGCGCGTGAACACACCCAGGCAGAATATCGCTGGATTGAAATGTTCGGGCATGGCAAGCGTATGAATATGCCGTGGTGGGGCGGTTTTGATCCACGTGCTTGGGATGTGGCAAGCCTGATGGATTTTGCGGTGCCGGTGGTAGCGTGTCTGCTGGTCTGGCTGTTTATCCGTTAAACATAAAAAGCCGCAGCAACTTGTCATGGCAGGATACTGCGGCTGGTTTGTGAGTTTAAATAGTGTGTTTATTACGGTATATTTAAAGGACTTAATGGATTACATATCTATGATATTCCTGAAATATCCTCTTCAAGTTCTTTTACTGATTTCGCAATTTTAAATTTAAATTTCCTCTCTATTTCACTATTGCTAAGTTTTTTTTCCTTCTCTTTCCCTATCCACATAGAAACAAGTTCTCGTTTCTGAGATATATGTAGATTGTCAAAGTTAGGTATGTATTTAAAAGTCTCCGCTCTACCTCTGCGGAGTTCATAGAAAGTTTTAATCAAAGACTTTGGTTTTATTTCTGATAAAAGGCCGAATCGGCGGATAAGATTATTGATAGTATGATTAACAGAGCGAAGTTGAGCTGTTGAGGTTATTTGTGAGAAGTACGATACCCATCCCAATCGTTTACCTTCAAACACACATCCCGTAATTCTGAGATTTAGTTTCCACTGACAATATGCAACAGCTCGTTCTTTATCGCGCTTACTTTTAGCTTGTAGTAGAGCGTGCCTATATGCAGTAAAAATTTTTGCTAAGGATGACTCAAATCTAAGAATGCTCTCATGTTTTATCAATAATTCTCGATTTTCTATGTGGTATCCCAAAAAGTTAAAACTTTCATCCAAGCTGCCTACTTTGGATTTTGAGTTCTCTTCATTTAATGGATGTGGGTTTAAATTTAATGATTGAAGCTTATCAATGATATGAGATGCTATTTTTGTTGCTTGATATTTGGGCGTTAAAATAAGAATGTCATCAACGTATCGCATGTACCATATGCCATGCATTTTATTGATTTCATCATCGAAATTAGATAGTGATATTTCAGCTAAAATGTTTGATATCGCTAATCCCTGAGGTACTCCTCTGGTATTATTAGGGATACCTTTGCTTCCTGTACTTCCACTTACAGTAGGTACGATTAATGATGATGTTATTAACTGTCTAATTTCTTTTTTTCTAATCTTATTTTTTATTGCATTAAATATCAATTTATGTTCAATTGAAGGATAGAAACTTTTAAGATCTATTTTTGCATATTCAGCATATAGACTGCAGTTTAATGCTTCTTTCAATGAGTCAATTACTGTATGTGGTAGTTTTAATCTGGAATTAGGATATATTTCCGTAAGGCATTCACAGAGAGCCCTAAGAGTAATTCTGTCCCTAGCAGTTGGTATGGAAATCTGTCTGGGGGTAGAGTTAGCCCCTTTAGATATTAATTTTTCTTTATATGCTGTAAATTTATAATTACCAGAATTAACCTTTTCAAAAATGAAAGTGATCTCATTGTTTATTGTTAAATCAAGTTTTGATGGGCGAATCCGATCTATGCCAATCGCTCCTGATTCTTTGATTTTTTCAGTGTATACTTTTAGAAGGTTTTTTTTCGAGAATGACTTTTTAAAAATTCTACTTGCAGTCATAGTCAATCCAAAGATATATTAATGGTAGTATATAAAGTGCGGCAGTAATAAATATTCGAAGTAATATCCATAAATTAACAATTATTTTTTCTTTTTGTGTGGGGAGCCTCGTCGTAAGTCCAACTTGAGTTACCCTTGAAACTTTATCATCTATCTCACGATGATTCTCAACCTCATTGAGCAAATTAAAATATTTTTCTTTCTGTTCAGGAGTTAATTGTTGGCCGTTGGTAATGTCAAAATAGAGTCGCTGTAGTGCAATATAATTCCTTCTCATGGCTATTGCTCGACCACGAAAATCTAGGTTAGATACGATCAGAGAAATACCTAGTAGAGCCACTGAAAGTATCGCTGCAACGATATCTGTATTATCTCCTAGAACTTTTGGAAATCGTAACGTTACAATTGAAAGCACCGCACTCAATATAGCATACCAAACGAGGATAAATTGAGAGTGTTTTTCAAGCCATTCTAGTCGATGGTGCGCTTGGATACGGGCTTTATATGTAAACCAAATATTGTCATGCATAAAAGATCCTTTTTTAAAAGCGGAAGGGGCAGGATATATTGGAACCGTTGAACATCCTGCCCGGCAGGATCAGTGAGCATAAGCTCAACAGTAAAATATTACTGTTCATTATCAGAGCCGCCCTTGCATGCGCAAGAGGAAAAACCTGCCCCATCCTTTTGAATTATTACAATTTAATGATCTTAAAGTCAATACAAGTGAATGGTGTCCAGGGATGATGAACTTAATGAACAAACCACTCGTCAGCAGACTCCCAAGTATCTTTCAGAGTTTCCTGAACAACAGTTTTAGCTGAATCTTTATCGGTGGTGCGCGTAACAGAAAGGCCATCGTTGCTGGTGGCTTTTACGATCACCTCTACATCGTCATAACGCTTACTGATGCGTCGAGTTAATTCTTCCTTTAACGCATCCACAGCACCGTTTGGCATTTTAGTCATTTTCTCTTTGGCTATGCAGATCTCAATACGCATAAAAATCCTTCCATACTGTGTTTGTATACAGTGTTATTTAGAGCTGTATAAATAAACAGCATTAAGGCATCGTGTTATCTGCTCAAGTTAAAAGAAATGGATACATTCGCAAAGATTTTGATGGATTACTGACACATTCATAATGATCTAGCAGTAACGCCAGATCTCGCCGTAAAGGGTTTGAAAGACGTTTCCAGTTTCCCAGTACTCGCTCAGTTTCGCCCTACATAACTGTTTTTAATGTCTCCCATCACTGATATTCATCTCTTGCCATCTCATGATCTTCCCGACAATAATAATAGGCCGGCACACCAGTCTGACAAACTGAAATGACAATATCCCCGGCGTGACCGTAAAGTTACATCATTTCTGGCAGGAGCCTCACTTGAAATACAAATGGCACTTATTCTGGGCAATCATCATTCTTTGCGTTATTGGAACAGGGGGGCTTGCCATGATTGCGTATAATAGTCCCCCCCCTTTAGGCAGTAGTGTATTTATTGAGGTCACGAAAACCGTCTCCCTGTGTCTAGGTGGACTCGGTGTCATACTGCCCCTGTATATCAATGCTACAAACGCAGTGGAAAGCAGGATGGCAGAAAAAATTGAGAATACGTTTCGCCTGATTGAAAAATGGGATGACCCTCATCTTTTCTCGGCCAGGAAATTGACTCGGGAAATAAAAGAAGCTAGGTCATCATTAAGTGATAATGATCTAGTCAAAAGAATCAAAGCAGATGAGGAGCTCAAACAGTCGGTTATTCTGGTCTCAAACTATTTTGAACAGGTCCGTTTCTCCGTTGTAAATAACCGTATTGATGTCGCCCAGTTCAGGTTAATTCTGGGACCAGTAATCACGGACATTATCACGCGTTTTGAACCTTATTTTAAAACGTTCGGACAAGAATATATGGATGACTTGAGGCAACTAGTAACCCTGATGAAGGGGTGACGCACTAGCCCGACATTCGACGCTCAGTTTCCCGGCATTATATCCTTCTGTAATGGCACACAGAATTTGGTTACTTGAACGGAGGTGATATGTTCACCTCAGAACAATATAGGTGTTCTGAAGAAACGAAGAAATGAATGACTATATCTCGCTCATAGCAGACGCTTACATCAGTTATGGCTAAAAGGCTGGCATGACGGTGACAGGCCATACTGAAAGAAAAGTGGGCTGTTGTTTGTGCTCGCATTGAGTGTGGAGAATGAGCAGAAACAAAAAGCCCGCGTAAGCGGGCTTTTATGTCACTCGGGAGCCGCGGCTCCTCTGCGTATCCTTTTTTGTCTCATCACCGTCTGGTCGGTGTCCTGCTGAGACTACTAATTTCCTGTTTTTGTTGGTGTCATCCTTACACCGTCCAATCATGATTGGGGAGCTGGCGGGAGTTGAAACCGTAGGCACGTCGTATGCGAGAACGTCCTGCGGTTGGCTGGTGAACTTCCGATAGTGCGAGTATTGCATGATTTCCAGCCGTTACTAATTTTACGTGCTAATTAGTGAACAAACCACTCGTCAGCAGACTCCCAGGTATCTTTCAGAGTTTCCTGAACAAAAGTTTTAGCTGAATCTTTATCGGCGGTGCGCGAAACAGAAAGGCCATCGTTGCTGGTGGCTTTTACGATCACCTCTACATCGTCATAACGCTTACTGATGCGTCGAGTTAATTCTTCCTTTAACGCATCCACAGCACCGTTTGGCATTTTAGTCATTTTCTCTTTGGCTATGCAGATCTCAATACGCATAAAAATCCCTCTACACTGTTTTTGTATACAGTGTTATTTTTAACTGTATGAATAAACAGTGTCAATAGAACAAAGATTGCTGCATGTACAAATGTTCTTTGGCTACAAATACACCTACTGATCATGTTCTGCTATGCTCTGATACCTCCAAAATGTACAATCAGCGGCATGAATTTTTCTTTGTACATATGATTGTACATAATCAAAGAGACAACAATTATGACAAGCCTTTTGGCCGCAGAGGTAGCGAAAAGAAGAACCTTTGCAATTATTTCTCACCCGGACGCCGGTAAGACTACCATCACCGAGAAGGTGCTGCTGTTCGGACAGGCCATTCAGACCGCCGGTACAGTAAAAGGCCGTGGCTCTAACCAGCATGCTAAGTCGGACTGGATGGAGATGGAAAAGCAGCGTGGGATCTCCATCACTACGTCTGTGATGCAGTTTCCGTATCACGACTGCCTGGTTAACTTGCTCGATACCCCGGGGCACGAAGACTTCTCGGAAGATACCTATCGTACCCTGACGGCGGTGGACTGCTGTCTGATGGTTATCGACGCCGCAAAAGGTGTAGAAGATCGTACCCGTAAGCTGATGGAAGTTACCCGTCTGCGCGATACGCCGATCCTCACCTTTATGAACAAACTTGACCGTGATATCCGCGACCCGATGGAATTGCTCGATGAAGTTGAGAACGAGCTGAAAACTGGCTGCGCACCGATCACCTGGCCAATTGGCTGCGGCAAGCTGTTTAAAGGCGTTTACCACCTTTATAAAGATGAAACCTATCTCTATCAGAGCGGTAAAGGCCACACCATTCAGGAAGTCCGCATTGTTAAAGGGCTGAATAACCCGGATCTCGACGCTGCGGTTGGTGAAGATCTGGCACAGCAGCTGCGTGACGAACTGGAGCTGGTGAAAGGCGCGTCTAATGAGTTCGACAAAGAGCTGTTCCTTGCGGGCGAAATCACCCCGGTATTCTTTGGTACTGCGCTGGGTAACTTCGGCGTCGATCATATGCTGGATGGCCTGGTGGAGTGGGCGCCTGCGCCGATGCCGCGTCAGACCGATACCCGTACCGTAGAAGCGAGCGAAGATAAATTTACCGGCTTCGTATTTAAAATTCAGGCCAACATGGACCCGAAACACCGCGACCGCGTGGCGTTTATGCGTGTGGTGTCCGGTAAATATGAAAAAGGCATGAAACTGCGCCAGGTGCGCACTGCGAAAGATGTGGTGATCTCCGACGCGCTGACCTTTATGGCGGGTGACCGTTCGCACGTTGAAGAAGCGTATCCGGGCGATATCCTCGGCCTGCACAACCACGGCACCATTCAGATCGGCGACACCTTTACCCAGGGTGAGATGATGAAGTTCACCGGTATTCCGAACTTCGCACCAGAACTGTTCCGTCGTATCCGCCTGAAAGATCCGCTGAAGCAAAAACAGCTGCTCAAAGGGCTGGTACAGCTTTCCGAAGAGGGCGCGGTGCAGGTGTTCCGTCCAATCTCCAACAACGATCTGATCGTTGGTGCAGTTGGTGTGCTGCAGTTTGATGTGGTGGTAGCGCGCCTGAAGAGCGAATACAACGTTGAAGCAGTGTATGAGTCAGTCAACGTTGCCACTGCCCGCTGGGTAGAATGTGCAGACGCGAAGAAATTCGAAGAGTTCAAGCGTAAGAACGAAAGCCAACTGGCGCTTGATGGCGGCGATAACCTCGCTTACATCGCTACCAGCATGGTCAACCTGCGCCTGGCACAGGAACGTTATCCGGACGTTCAGTTCCACCAGACCCGCGAGCATTAATTCTTGCCTCCAGGGCGCGGTAGCCGCTGCGCCCTGTCAATTTCCCTTCCTTATTAGCCGCTTACGGAATGTTCTTAAAACATTCACTTTTGCTTATGTTTTCGCTGATATCCCGAGCGGTTTCAAAATTGTGATCTATATTTAACAAAGTGATGACATTTCTGACGGCGTTAAATACCGTTCAATGCGTAGATATCAGTATCTAAAGCCGTCGATTGTCATTCTACCGATATTAATAACTGATTCAGAGGCTGTAATGGTCGTTATTCATCACCCATCGCTTTTGTGATGGCGACCATTGACTTCTGTAGAGGGTGAAGTCTCTCCATATTCAGCAATGCAACCTCGTGTTGCCAGGCTCAAATTACGAGCAAACATACAGGAATAAATCGATGACTATGACAAGACTGAAGATTTCGAAAACTCTGCTGGCTGTAATGTTGACTTCTGCCGTCGCGACCGGCTCTGCCTACGCAGAAAACAACGCGCAGACTACCAATGAAAGCGCAGGGCAAAAAGTCGATAGCTCTATGAATAAAGTCGGTAATTTCATGGATGACAGCGCCATCACCGCGAAAGTGAAGGCGGCCCTGGTGGATCATGACAACATCAAGAGCACCGATATCTCTGTAAAAACCGATCAAAAAGTCGTGACCCTGAGCGGTTTCGTTGAAAGCCAGGCCCAGGCCGAAGAGGCAGTGAAAGTGGCGAAAGGCGTTGAAGGGGTGACCTCTGTCAGCGACAAACTGCACGTTCGCGACGCTAAAGAAGGCTCGGTGAAGGGCTACGCGGGTGACACCGCCACCACCAGTGAAATCAAAGCCAAACTGCTGGCGGACGATATCGTCCCTTCCCGTCATGTGAAAGTTGAAACCACCGACGGCGTGGTTCAGCTCTCCGGTACCGTCGATTCTCAGGCACAAAGTGACCGTGCTGAAAGTATCGCCAAAGCGGTAGATGGTGTGAAAAGCGTTAAAAATGATCTGAAAACTAAGTAATTCGTCGTAATTCGTCCTCCCGAACTTTGTCGGGAGGCGCGATGTGCACCACACTAAAAATATCGCATTGAGTGATTTTCACGCTCATATCAAGCGGTGACATTAACTATGGTAAAGGAGACGCTTATGTTTCGTTGGGGCATCATATTTCTGGTTATCGCGTTAATCGCCGCCGCACTTGGGTTTGGTGGTCTGGCCGGTACCGCTGCAGGCGCAGCTAAAATTGTCTTTGTCGTCGGGATTATTCTGTTCCTGGTGAGTTTGTTCATGGGCCGAAAACGACCCTAGATTTCAGACCATTAAGAAAATTTTATCCAAAGCCAGTCCAGCGGACTGGCTTTTGCGGTTTTAGCGAATAATAAATTGCGTTACTTTGTCATTCTTTCACAACAAAAACAGGAAGGCAGAGGTGGGGCAGCGAATACCTGTAACGCTTGGTAATATTGCGCCGTTGTCGCTAAGGCCGTTCCAGCCTGGACGAATAGCTCTGGTGTGCGAAGGCGGCGGGCAGCGTGGAATTTTCACGGCTGGCGTGCTGGATGAGTTTATGCGCGCGCAGTTTAATCCTTTCGATCTTTATCTCGGCACATCTGCCGGGGCGCAGAACCTCTCGGCGTTTATCTGCAATCAGCCCGGTTACGCGCGCAAAGTCATCATGCGCTATACCACAAAACGCGAATTTTTCGATCCATTGCGCTTTGTCCGTGGAGGAAATCTTATCGATCTCGACTGGCTGGTGGAGGCCACCGCAAGCCAGATGCCGTTGCAAATGGATACCGCCGCGCGGTTGTTTGACAGCGGCAAATCGTTTTATATGTGCGCCTGTCGTCAGGATGACTACGCACCGAATTACTTTTTACCAACCAAACAAAACTGGCTGGATGTGATTCGCGCCTCCAGTGCGATACCTGGCTTTTATCGTAGCGGAGTGTCGCTGGAAGGCATTAACTACCTGGATGGCGGGATCAGTGATGCGATTCCGGTTAAAGAGGCGGCAAGGCAGGGCGCTAAAACGTTGGTCGTCATCCGCACTGTGCCGTCACAAATGTACTACACGCCGCAGTGGTTCAAACGCATGGAACGCTGGCTGGGTGACAGTAGCCTGCAGCCGCTGGTCAATCTGGTGCAGCATCATGAAACCAGCTATCGTGACATTCAGCAATTTATTGAGAAACCACCGGGCAAGCTGCGGATATTCGAAATTTATCCGCCGAAGCCATTACATAGTATCGCGCTTGGCAGTCGGATTCCGGCGCTGCGTGAAGACTATAAACTTGGGCGTTTATGCGGTCGTTATTTCCTCGCCACGGTTGGCAAGCTATTAACTGAAAAAGCGCCGCTTACCCGCCATCTGGTGCCAGTGGTGACGCCGGAATCGATTGTCGTTCCGCCTGCGCCAGTCGCCAACGATACGCTGGTTGCCGAAGTGAGCGACGCTCCGCAGGCGAACGACCCGACATTTAACAATGAGGATCTGGCTTGATTTGCCGTTTTATCGACACCCACTGCCATTTTGATTTCCCGCCTTTTATTGGCGATGAAGAGGCCAGCCTGCAACGCGCGGCACAAGCGGGCGTAGGCAAGATCATTGTTCCGGCAACCGAGGCGGAAAATTTTGCCCGCGTGCAGGCGTTAGCGGAAAATTATCAACCGCTGTATGCCGCATTGGGCTTGCATCCTGGTATGTTGGAAAAACATAGCGATGTGTCTCTTGATCAGCTACAGCAGGCGCTGGAAAGGCGTCCGGCGAAGGTGGTGGCGGTGGGGGAGATCGGTCTGGATCTCTTCGGCGACGATCCGCAATTTGAGAGGCAGCAGTGGTTACTCGACGAACAACTGAAACTGGCGAAACGCTACGATCTGCCGGTGATCCTGCATTCACGGCGCACGCACGACAAACTGGTGATGCATCTTAAACGCCACGATTTGCCGCGTGCTGGTGTTGTCCACGGATTTTCTGGCAGCCAGCAACAGGCTGAACGGTTTGTACAGCTGGGCTACAAAATCGGCGTAGGCGGTACTATCACCTATCCACGCGCCAGTAAAACCCGCGATGTCATCGCAAAATTACCGCTGGCATCGTTGTTGCTGGAAACCGACGCACCAGATATGCCGCTCAATGGTTTTCAGGGGCAGGCAAACCGCCCGGAACAGGCCGCGCGGGTGTTTGACGTGCTTTGCGAGTTACGCCGGGAACCGGCGGATGAGATTGCGCAAGCGTTGCTTAATAACACCTATACGTTGTTTAACGTGCCGTAGGCCGGACAAGGCGTTTACGCCGCATCCGGCATGTCACAAATAGAGCGCCGGAAATATCAACCGGCTCACCCCGCGCACCTTTAATGCATCAGCCAACGGCTCAACGTCTTCCGGCGTGGCGCTCGCCCAGCTTTGCGCCTCGCCATACACGCCGTGGGCATGAAACGCGTTCAGGCGTACCGGAACATCACCAAGTCCCTTGATTAACGCCGCCAGTTCTTCGATGTGTTGCAAATAATCCACCTGGCCAGGGATTACCAGCAAACGCAGTTCCGCCAGCTTACCGCGCTCTGCCAGCAAACAGATGCTGCGCTTAATCTGCTGATTATCGCGTCCGGTGAGTTGTTGATGACATTCGCTCCCCCACGCTTTGAGATCGAGCATTGCGCCGTCGCACACCGGGAGCAATTTTTCCCAGCCGGTTTCGCTCAACATACCGTTACTGTCTACCAGGCAGGTGAGGTGGCGCAGTTGCGGATCGTTTTTGATAGCAGTAAACAGCGCCACTACAAACGGCAGTTGGGTCGTGGCTTCGCCGCCGCTTACCGTTATCCCTTCGATAAACAGCACTGCTTTGCGGACATGGCTAAGCACTTCGTCCACGCTCATGGATTGCGCCATTGGCGTGGCATGTTGCGGACACCTCTTCAGGCAGGTATCACATTGCTCGCAGACCACAGCGTTCCACACCACTTTGCCGTCAACAATCTGCAACGCCTGATGCGGACACTGTGGCACGCACTCCCCACAGTCATTGCAACGTCCCATCGTCCACGGATTGTGACAGTTTTTGCAGCGCAGATTGCAGCCCTGCAAAAACAGAGCCAGACGACTGCCTGGCCCGTCAACGCAGGAGAAGGGGATAATCTTACTGACTAAAGCGCATCTGCTGTTCATGGCTTATCACGCGCGGCTGGCGTTCCAGAATACGAGTGTTGCGTGCGGCTTCTTCGCCCAGCCAGGTGGTGTTGGTACGTGAACCTTCGGCGCGATATTTTTCTAAATCCGACAAACGCACCATATAACCGGTAACGCGAACCAGATCGTTACCGCTGACATTGGCGGTAAATTCACGCATTCCGGCTTTAAAGGCACCGAGGCAAAGCTGTACCAGCGCCTGCGGATTACGTTTGATGGTTTCATCGAGCGTCAGAATGTCGCTGATGCCGGAATAATAATAAGCATGATGCGGGGCGACAGTTTGCAGATGGGTGATCGGATCTGGCTCATCGCCATACGGCAAACGCGCGCCCGGCGTGGTGCCGATATCGGAACTGATCCCCGACTGTGCGTGTAACATGGCGCGTTTTTGCCAGCCATATTTCACGGGGGTATTGGCGACAAACTCCGCCAGTTGCGCGCTGATGCGATAACCTACTTCATTTGCGGCGGCTTCTTTACCGTAGCGCGCGGCAATCCCTTCTTTTTCACACAGCAAGTTAACCGCTTCCGCCAGCCCATACATGCCAAACATCGGCACAAAACGTTCAGGATCAATCAACCCTTCTTTCACCAGGAAGCTATTCTCAAAGAAGTGTGATTGTTGATAGAGGAATTCACACCGCGCATCGATGATGGCGATCTGCTGCTGGCAGTAGTGCGGTAGAGTGCGCGTAAAGAAGTCATCCAGCGATTCGCTGCGCTCGGCAATGGCTTTCAGGTTAAGGCGTACCAGCGTGCTGCCACCACCCGCCAGCGGCAGTGAGTTGTAACAGCTCACAATCCCGTAGCACCCTTTTGTGAAAATTTTATCATGCACCGGACCGTTGGCGATGTGCGGTTTGCTACATTCACAGATGTTCTTCGCCACTTCCAGCAGCAGGTCATCAGGGGTGATTTCAGGATCGTAGATAAAGGTCAGGTTCGGTGAAACCTGCTTCAACTCTGCGTCTGCACGTAAGATCGCGCGGGTAATGGGCGAATCAGACGGGCCGATATTGGCGTGCATAAAGGCGTCTGGCAGGGTTCTGTCGAGGTAACGCCAGAAACGTTTTATTCGAACATCGATCTCGTCTTGTGTTAGAATTCTAACATACGGTTGCAACAACGCATCCAGTTGCCCCAGGTAGACCGGCATCGATGTGACCGACGGTACATGGTGGTAAAGAATGGTCAGCAGAGAGAGTGCGTCATCAAGGTCTTTCGCGCCTTCCAGCTCCAGCCATTCGGAACCGTGCGCCAGAAAACGAGCGTAATCGGGTAAGACATAGCGCGGTTTGTACGGCGCATGACCTTCAAACATATCGCAGATTACACCTTCATCCAGCGCGCGGCGGGCTTCGGCAGGAAGCTGTGGGTAAGGCAGATTGTTTTCTGCTTCCAGTGCCAGAAAATGGCGCTTCTGCTCCGGGCTAAGTACCGGGCTGGTGACAATTTGCTGGCAACGTTGTTGCAGTGCATTTTCATGAGAAGTGGGCATCTTCTTTTCCTTTTATGCCGAAGGTGATGCGCCATTGTAAGAAGTTTCGTGATGTTCACTTTGATCCTGATGCGTTTGCCACCACTGACGCATTCATTTGAAAGTGAATTATTTGAACCAGATCGCATTACAGTGATGCAAACTTGTAAGTAGATTTCCTTAATTGTGATGTACATCGAAGTGTGTTGCGGAGTAGATGTTAGAATACTAACAAACTCGCAAGGTGAATTTTATTGGCGACAAGCCAGGAGAATGAAATGACTGATCTGAAAGCAAGCAGCCTGCGTGCACTGAAATTGATGGACCTGACCACCCTGAATGACGACGACACCGACGAGAAAGTAATTGCTCTGTGTCATCAGGCCAAAACTCCGGTCGGCAATACCGCCGCTATCTGTATCTATCCTCGCTTTATCCCGATTGCTCGCAAAACACTGAAAGAGCAGGGCACCCCGGAAATCCGTATTGCTACGGTAACCAACTTCCCACACGGTAACGACGACATCGAAATCGCGCTGGCAGAAACCCGTGCGGCAATCGCCTACGGTGCTGATGAAGTTGACGTTGTGTTCCCGTACCGCGCGCTGATGGCGGGTAACGAGCAGGTTGGTTTTGACCTGGTGAAAGCCTGTAAAGAGGCTTGCGCGGCAGCGAATGTACTGCTGAAAGTGATCATCGAAACCGGCGAACTGAAAGACGAAGCGCTGATCCGTAAAGCGTCTGAAATCTCCATCAAAGCGGGTGCGGACTTCATCAAAACCTCTACCGGTAAAGTGGCTGTGAACGCGACGCCGGAAAGCGCGCGCATCATGATGGAAGTGATCCGTGATATGGGCGTAGAAAAAACCGTTGGTTTCAAACCAGCGGGCGGCGTGCGTACTGCGGAAGATGCGCAGAAATATCTCGCCATCGCAGATGAACTGTTCGGTGCTGACTGGGCAGATGCGCGTCACTACCGCTTTGGTGCTTCCAGCCTGCTGGCAAGCCTGTTGAAAGCGCTGGGCCACGGTGACGGTAAGAGCGCCAGCAGCTACTAAGTAAGATGCTTTACGCCTGATGCGCTGCGCTTATCAGGCCTACGAGACGTATCTACCCGTAGGCCGGATAAGGCGTAGACGCATCCGGCAAAAGCCGCCTCATACTCTTTTCCTCGGGAGGTTACCTTGTTTCTCGCACAAGAAATTATTCGTAAAAAACGTGATGGTCATGCGCTGAGCGATGAAGAAATTCGTTTCTTTATCAACGGTATTCGCGACAACACTATCTCCGAAGGGCAGATTGCCGCCCTCGCGATGACCATTTTCTTCCACGATATGACAATGCCTGAGCGTGTCTCGCTGACCATGGCGATGCGAGATTCAGGAACCGTTCTCGACTGGAAAAGCCTGCATCTGAATGGCCCGATTGTTGATAAACACTCGACCGGCGGTGTCGGCGATGTGACTTCGCTGATGTTGGGGCCGATGGTCGCTGCCTGTGGCGGCTATATTCCGATGATCTCCGGTCGCGGCCTCGGTCATACTGGCGGTACGCTCGACAAACTGGAATCCATCCCTGGCTTCGACATTTTCCCGGATGACAACCGTTTCCGCGAAATTATTAAAGACGTCGGCGTAGCGATTATCGGCCAGACCAGCTCACTGGCTCCGGCGGATAAACGTTTCTACGCGACCCGCGATATTACCGCAACCGTGGATTCAATCCCGCTGATCACCGCCTCTATTCTGGCGAAGAAACTGGCGGAAGGTCTGGACGCGCTGGTGATGGACGTGAAAGTGGGTAGCGGCGCGTTTATGCCGACCTACGAACTCTCTGAAGCCCTTGCCGAAGCGATTGTTGGCGTGGCTAACGGCGCTGGCGTGCGCACCACCGCGCTGCTCACCGATATGAATCAGGTACTGGCCTCCAGTGCAGGTAACGCGGTTGAAGTTCGTGAAGCGGTGCAGTTCCTGACGGGTGAGTATCGTAACCCGCGTCTGTTTGATGTCACGATGGCGCTGTGCGTGGAGATGCTTATCTCCGGCAAACTGGCGAAAGATGACGCCGAAGCGCGCGCGAAATTGCAGGCGGTGCTGGACAACGGTAAAGCGGCAGAAGTCTTTGGTCGTATGGTCGCGGCACAAAAAGGCCCGACCGACTTCGTTGAGAACTACGCGAAGTATCTGCCGACAGCGATGCTGACGAAAGCAGTCTATGCTGATACCGAAGGGTTTGTCAGTGAAATGGATACCCGCGCACTGGGGATGGCAGTGGTTGCAATGGGCGGCGGACGCCGTCAGGCATCTGACACCATCGATTACAGCGTCGGCTTTACTGATATGGCGCGTCTGGGCGACCAGGTAGACGGTCAGCGTCCGCTGGCAGTTATCCACGCGAAAGACGAAAACAGCTGGCAGGAAGCGGCGAAAGCGGTGAAAGCGGCAATTAAACTTGCCGATAAAGCACCGGAAAGCACACCAACTGTCTATCGCCGTATCAGCGAATAACGGTATACTGATCTGATCATTTAAATTTGAAGCACTGAGTACGGAGAACATATGAAACGTGCATTTATTATGGTGCTGGACTCATTCGGCATCGGCGCTACAGAAGATGCAGAACGCTTTGGTGACGTCGGGGCTGACACCCTGGGTCATATCGCAGAAGCTTGTGCCAAAGGCGAAGCTGATAACGGTCGTAAAGGCCCGCTCAATCTGCCAAATCTGACCCGTCTGGGGCTGGCGAAAGCACACGAAGGTTCTACCGGTTTCATTCCGGCGGGAATGGACGGCAACGCTGAAGTTATCGGCGCGTACGCATGGGCGCACGAAATGTCATCCGGTAAAGACACCCCGTCTGGTCACTGGGAAATCGCCGGTGTCCCGGTTCTGTTTGAGTGGGGATATTTCTCCGATCACGAAAACAGCTTCCCGCAAGAGCTGCTGGATAAACTGGTCGAACGCGCTAATCTGCCGGGTTACCTCGGTAACTGCCACTCTTCCGGTACGGTCATTCTGGATCAACTGGGCGAAGAGCACATGAAAACCGGCAAGCCGATTTTCTATACCTCCGCTGACTCCGTGTTCCAGATTGCCTGCCATGAAGAAACTTTCGGTCTGGATAAACTCTATGAACTGTGCGAAATCGCCCGTGAAGAGCTGACCAACGGCGGCTACAACATCGGTCGTGTTATCGCTCGTCCGTTTATCGGTGACAAAGCCGGTAACTTCCAGCGTACCGGTAACCGTCACGACCTGGCTGTTGAGCCGCCAGCACCGACCGTGCTGCAGAAACTGGTTGATGAAAAACACGGTCAGGTGGTTTCTGTCGGTAAAATTGCAGACATCTACGCCAACTGCGGTATCACCAAGAAAGTGAAAGCAACTGGCCTGGACGCGCTGTTTGACGCCACCATCAAAGAGATGAAAGAAGCGGGTGATAACACCATCGTCTTCACCAACTTCGTTGACTTCGACTCTTCCTGGGGCCACCGTCGCGACGTCGCCGGTTATGCTGCGGGTCTGGAGCTGTTCGACCGCCGTCTGCCGGAGCTGATGTCTCTGCTGCGCGATGACGACATCCTGATCCTCACTGCTGACCACGGTTGTGATCCGACCTGGACCGGTACTGACCACACGCGTGAACACATTCCGGTACTGGTTTACGGCCCGAAAGTAAAACCGGGCTCACTGGGTCACCGTGAAACCTTCGCGGATATTGGTCAGACTCTGGCAAAATATTTTGGTACTTCTGATATGGAATATGGCAAAGCCATGTTCTGATAATGGGTGCGGCTTGATGCCCTCACCCCGGCCCTCTCCCTCAGGGAGAGGGTGAAAACATGTTGATAAGGATAAAACAATGGCTACCCCACACATTAATGCAGAAATGGGCGATTTCGCTGACGTAGTTTTGATGCCAGGCGACCCGCTGCGTGCGAAGTATATTGCTGAAACTTTCCTTGAAGATGCCCGTGAAGTGAACAACGTTCGCGGTATGCTGGGCTTCACTGGTACTTACAAAGGCCGCAAAATTTCCGTAATGGGACACGGTATGGGTATCCCGTCCTGCTCCATCTACACCAAAGAACTGATCACTGATTTCGGCGTGAAGAAAATTATCCGCGTTGGTTCCTGTGGCGCTGTTCTGCCGCACGTAAAACTGCGCGACGTCGTTATCGGTATGGGTGCCTGCACCGATTCCAAAGTTAACCGTATCCGTTTTAAAGACCATGACTTTGCCGCTATCGCTGACTTTGACATGGTGCGTAACGCGGTAGACGCGGCTAAAGCACTGGGCATTGATGCTCGCGTTGGTAACCTGTTCTCCGCTGACCTGTTCTACTCTCCGGACGGCGAAATGTTCGACGTGATGGAAAAATACGGCATCCTCGGCGTGGAAATGGAAGCGGCTGGTATCTACGGCGTCGCTGCAGAATTTGGCGCGAAAGCCCTGACCATCTGTACCGTGTCTGACCACATCCGCACTCACGAGCAGACCACTGCCGCTGAGCGTCAGACCACCTTCAACGACATGATCAAAATCGCACTGGAATCCGTTCTGCTGGGCGATAAAGAGTAATTGTGTTTCGCTGAAAGGCGATTGTCGTGTGAAGCCGGAGTGGGAGACTGCTCCGGCTTTTTAGTATCTATTCATCAATAGCAACTGATTTATAGATTTACTATTATTTTTCATATGGATAGAAAATAAAATCTATTCAAGTATCTATTCACGAATCTATTCATTTATGTTCAGCCGTCATCCAGGAAGGGCATATCAGCAACTCTGGTGGACAACCATAAATTTCTGCCATTTTGCTTTTGATGTTTGAGCTAAACCGTTCCGTCTTTTCGATCTGTTTTAGAGAATTAATCGAGATACCTAACATTTTACTTACTTCAGCAAGCGATAATTTATGCCTGATACGCACGGCGGCTAGCCAGGAAATACGCTGGCTTAACATTAAATTGATAATCTCCCGCTCCTGGTTTTCCAGATCGATCATATTCCCTTCCTTTGGTATTTTAATCAGCGAGTTACCTTACCGCCCCCGCTATCCACGTCGACAACTCCCGTAGCTCTTTTTCCTGGTCCGGGAAGTCAACCAACAGCGCTTCGCACTCTTGTTGCAGCATATCCGCGCGGTACAGGCAGCCTTGCAGTCGCCCGGCGAGGGCTTCCAGCGGCGCGGGGTTGAGGCTGTCGGTAAACACCTGGGCGCGGGTGATATGGCCTTTTTCAACGTCGAAATGCAGTTCCACGCCGCCCCAGCTAAAGCGTTCATCCAGCAGATGCGAGAATGCCGGAGCCTGACCGAAGTTCCATTCCCAGCTACTCTGGCGGGCAAAGGTTTCGGTGAAGTTTGGCAAGTCTGGCGTTTTGTCCGGGGAGATGATTTCCGCTTCCACGCGCTCGCCATAATGGGCGAAAAAGGCCTCGGTTATGGCCTCGCAAACCTGCTCATGGGTGATCCCCGGTAGCAATTCGGTCAGATTGGTCACGCGGGAACGCACTGAGGTAATGCCTTTCGCCGCCAGTTTCTTTTTATCCGGATTGAGATAGTTTGCCAGGCGGCTAAGGTCGGCATTGAGCAGCAAAGTGCCGTGGTGGAAGCCACGATCTTTGGTTTCGCGATAGGCCGAGCCTGAGACTTTGCGGTCGCCTTCGGCGGTTTTCACCACCAGATCGTTACGCCCGGAAGCTTCGGCGCTGACGCCAAGCGCGTTCAGCGCATTGAGCACAATCGACGTGGAGATAGTTTTATCGTACTCCGGCTTGCCAGCCATAAAGGTAAAACAGGTATTGCCGAGATCGTGGAACACCGCGCCGCCACCGCTACTGCGCCGCGCCAGGCGGACGTTATCTTCTTCCATCCGCCGGGTATTACACTCTTTCCACGGGTTCTGCGCACGACCAATCACTACCGTGTCGGCATTGCGCCAGAGAAACAGAACGCGCTGCGTGGCGGGCATCTGGCGAAAAATACACTCCTCTACCGCCAGGTTAAACCACGGGTCGTAAGAGTCAGAGATGAGCAGGCGTAATGTGGACATAACGATTTCCTTTCTTGTAGTAATGGGTCACTCTTTTTTCTCGCTTTCTTCCTCTTCCGGCACCGGTTTGCTGGCGGTTAACAGGAAGGGCGATTGCTGCCAGCGGGTGCGTTTACCCTGTAGCAGCGTGCGGGTCAGCACTACGCCGATTGCCAGTGAGAGCAGCAACATCAGGCGTAAAATGTTAGTGGTGTTATCCACCTGTTGGGCTTCGGTGGCGAGCGTATGGGTGTCGAGCGTCAGGCGCAGATAGCCGAGCGGTCCGTTTTTACCCGCAATGGGTTCGACAATCTGCTGGTTAAAATAGCCGCCCGCTTTTTTGCCGTCGAGCGCCAGCCGGTCGCGCACTTCGACGCTTTCGCCTGAACGGGCGATAAGATCGCCTTGTTCGTCATACACACCCGCGTCGAGGATGCGGCTTTCATCCGTTAACTGATCGAGGATCGCCTGAATGCGTTTTTCATCTGGTGAGTCGGTACGCATCAGCGGTGCAACGTTCAGCGTCACCTGACGCGCCAGGGTGCGGGCCAGTTCTTCCAGCTGTGGATTACGCTGTCGCTGGTGGTTTTGACTAAACCATGACGCCCCCTGCATCAGTGCCACTAACAAGGCAAGACAGAACAGGACAATCACTGCCCGATGCAGCCGGAATTTCAGTTTTGTGCGAGCCATCTTCCACCCTTTGAAAATTTGAGACTTAATGTTGCCAGAAGCAATGGATACAAGGTAGCCTCATGCGTTATTTTCCCTGCTTCGAACGATTTTACAGGAGCCTTAATGCCTAACATTACCTGGTGCGACCTGCCTGAAGATGTCTCTTTATGGCCTGGTCTGCCTCTTTCATTAAGTGGTGATGAAGTGATGCCACTGGATTACCACGCAGGTCGTAGCGGCTGGCTGCTGTATGGTCGTGGGCTGGATAAACAGCGTCTGACCCAATACCAGAGCAAACTGGGTGCGGCGATGGTGATTGTTGCCGCCTGGTGCGTGGAAGATTATCAGGTGATTCGTCTGGCAGGTTCACTCACCGCACGGGCTACGCGCCTGGCCCATGAAGCGCAACTGGATGTCGCCCCGCTGGGGAAAATCCCGCACCTGCGCACGCCGGGTTTGCTGGTGATGGACATGGATTCCACCGCCATCCAGATTGAATGTATTGATGAAATTGCCAAACTGGCCGGAACGGGCGAGATGGTGGCGGAAGTAACCGAACGGGCGATGCGCGGCGAACTCGATTTTACCGCCAGCCTGCGCAGCCGTGTGGCGACGCTGAAAGGCGCTGACGCCAATATTCTGCAACAGGTGCGTGAAAATCTGCCGCTGATGCCAGGCTTAACGCAGCTGGTACTCAAGCTGGAAACGCTGGGCTGGAAAGTGGCGATTGCCTCCGGCGGCTTTACTTTCTTTGCTGAATATCTGCGCGACAAGCTGCGCCTGACCGCCGTGGTAGCCAATGAACTGGAGATCATGGACGGTAAATTTACCGGCAATGTGATCGGCGACATCGTAGACGCGCAGTACAAAGCGAAAACTTTGACTCGCCTCGCGCAGGAGTATGAAATCCCGCTGGCGCAGACCGTGGCGATTGGCGATGGAGCTAATGACCTGCCGATGATCAAAGCGGCAGGGCTGGGGATTGCCTACCATGCCAAGCCAAAAGTGAATGAAAAGACGGAAGTCACCATCCGTCACGCTGACCTGATGGGGGTATTCTGCATCCTCTCCGGCAGCCTGAATCAGAAGTAATTGCCCGCCCGTCATCCTGCGGGCGGCACAGCATTAACGAGGTACATCGTGGCTAAAGCTCCAAAACGCGCCTTTGTTTGTAATGAATGCGGGGCCGATTATCCGCGCTGGCAGGGGCAGTGCAGTGCCTGTCATGCCTGGAACACCATCACCGAGGTGCGTCTTGCAGCGTCGCCAACGGTGGCGCGTAACGAGCGTCTCAGTGGCTATGCCGGTAGCGCCGGGGTGGCAAAAGTCCAGAAACTCTCCGATATCAGCCTTGAAGAGCTGCCGCGTTTTTCCACCGGATTTAAAGAGTTCGACCGCGTACTAGGCGGCGGCGTGGTGCCAGGAAGCGCCATTCTGATTGGCGGTAACCCAGGTGCCGGGAAATCCACGCTGCTACTGCAAACGCTGTGCAAACTGGCCCAGCAGATGAAAACGCTGTATGTCACTGGCGAAGAGTCGCTGCAACAGGTGGCAATGCGCGCTCATCGCCTTGGCCTGCCGACTGACAATCTCAATATGTTGTCGGAAACCAGCATCGAGCAGATCTGCCTGATTGCCGAAGAAGAGCAACCGAAGCTGATGGTAATTGACTCCATCCAGGTGATGCATATGGCGGATGTACAATCATCGCCTGGCAGCGTGGCACAGGTGCGTGAAACGGCGGCTTATCTGACGCGCTTCGCCAAAACGCGCGGTGTGGCGATTGTCATGGTCGGGCACGTAACCAAAGATGGCTCGCTGGCTGGCCCTAAAGTGCTGGAACACTGTATCGACTGTTCGGTGCTTCTGGATGGTGATGCCGACTCCCGTTTTCGCACCTTGCGCAGCCATAAAAACCGCTTCGGCGCGGTGAATGAGCTGGGCGTCTTCGCGATGACCGAACAGGGGCTGCGTGAAGTCAGCAACCCTTCGGCAATTTTCTTAAGTCGCGGAGATGAAGTGACCTCCGGCAGCTCCGTGATGGTGGTGTGGGAAGGAACGCGTCCGTTGCTGGTGGAGATTCAGGCGCTGGTCGATCACTCGATGATGGCGAATCCGCGCCGCGTGGCAGTGGGGCTGGAACAAAACCGTCTGGCAATCCTGCTGGCTGTCTTGCACCGTCACGGTGGTCTGCAAATGGCCGATCAGGATGTATTTGTGAACGTGGTCGGCGGCGTGAAGGTAACCGAAACCAGTGCCGATTTAGCGTTACTGCTGGCGATGGTTTCCAGCCTGCGTGACAGACCGCTGCCACAGGATCTGGTGGTGTTTGGTGAAGTCGGGCTGGCAGGGGAGATCCGCCCGGTGCCCAGCGGTCAGGAACGAATTTCAGAAGCGGCGAAACACGGTTTTCGCCGGGCGATTGTTCCGGCGGCTAACGTACCGAAAAAAGCGCCGGAAGGGATGCAGATTTTTGGCGTTAAAAAACTCTCCGACGCGCTTAGCGTGTTCGACGACTTATAATGAGAGATACGGAGGGAGATATGTCGTCATTTGATTACCTGAAAACTGCCATCAAGCAACAGGGCTGCACGCTACAGCAGGTAGCTGATGCCAGCGGTATGACCAAAGGGTATTTAAGCCAGTTACTGAATGCCAAAATTAAAAGCCCCAGCGCGCAAAAGCTGGAGGCGTTGCACCGTTTTTTGGGGCTTGAATTTCCCCGACAGAAGAAAACCATTGGTGTCGTATTCGGTAAGTTCTACCCGCTGCATACCGGACATATCTACCTTATCCAGCGCGCCTGTAGCCAGGTTGACGAGCTGCATATCATTATGGGTTTTGACGATACCCGCGACCGCGCGTTGTTTGAAGACAGCGCCATGTCGCAGCAGCCCACGGTGCCGGATCGTCTGCGCTGGTTATTACAAACTTTTAAATATCAGAAAAATATTCGCATTCATGCTTTCAACGAAGAGGGCATGGAGCCGTATCCGCACGGCTGGGATGTGTGGAGCAACGGCATCAAAAAGTTTATGGCTGAAAAGGGGATTCAGCCGGACCTGATCTACACCTCGGAAGAAGCCGATGCGCCACAGTATATGGAACATCTGGGGATCGAGACGGTGCTGGTCGATCCGAAGCGTACCTTTATGAGTATCAGCGGTGCGCAGATCCGCGAAAACCCGTTCCGCTACTGGGAATATATTCCTACGGAAGTGAAGCCGTTCTTTGTACGTACCGTGGCGATCCTTGGTGGCGAGTCGAGCGGTAAATCCACCCTGGTAAACAAACTTGCCAATATCTTCAATACCACCAGTGCGTGGGAATATGGTCGCGATTATGTCTTTTCACACCTCGGCGGTGATGAGATCGCATTGCAGTATTCCGATTACGATAAAATCGCGCTGGGCCACGCACAATACATTGATTTTGCAGTGAAATATGCCAATAAAGTGGCGTTTATTGACACTGATTTTGTCACTACCCAGGCGTTCTGCAAAAAGTACGAAGGGCGTGAGCATCCGTTTGTGCAGGCGTTGATTGATGAATACCGTTTCGATCTGGTGATCCTGCTGGAGAACAACACGCCGTGGGTGGCGGATGGTTTACGCAGCCTCGGCAGTTCGGTGGATCGCAAAGAGTTCCAGAACTTGCTGGTGGAGATGCTGGAAGAGAACAATATCGAATTCGTGCGGGTTGAAGAGGACGATTATGACAGCCGTTTCCTGCGCTGCGTGGAGCTGGTGCGGGAGATGATGGGGGAGCAGAGATAACCGCGATGAAACGGCTCAAAGGCGAGGTATAAAATAAGTTTTTTGATGAGTTGAAAACCTCTCTGGAAGAGGCTGTCGAGATTAAACAAGGTTTGAAAAAACCTGCACGGGTGACCCGCTACGAAATTGCGGATACTAAGGCTGTTGTAGGCCGGAAAAGGCGTTCACGCCGTATCCGGCATTCGGTGCTCAATGCCTGATGCGACGCTTACCGCGTCTTATCAGGCCTGGAGATTCACAACGTATTGAAATTTCTTGGTTTGTAGGCCGGATAAGGCGTTCACGCCGCATCCGGCATTTTACGCATTACTTCGCAATACGCTTGTACTTGATACGCTTCGGCTCCAGCGCGTCTGCGCCCAGCGTGCGTTTCTTGTACTCTTCGTACTCGGTAAAGTTACCTTCGAAGAACTCAACTTTACCTTCATCCTGGTAATCCAGAATGTGCGTGGCGATACGGTCGAGGAACCAACGGTCGTGCGAGATAACCATCGCGCAGCCCGGGAACTCCAGCAGGGCGTTTTCCAGCGCGCGCAGGGTTTCGATATCCAGGTCGTTGGTTGGTTCGTCGAGCAGCAGCATGTTGCCGCCAACCTGCAGCAGCTTCGCCAGATGCAGACGACCGCGCTCACCACCGGAAAGTTCACCAACGCGTTTACCCTGATCAACCCCTTTAAAGTTAAAGCGGCCAACGTAGGCGCGGCTCGGCATCTCGGTGTTGCCGATCTTCATGATATCCAGCCCGCCGGAAACTTCTTCCCAAACGGTTTTGCTGTTATCCATTGAGTCACGGAACTGATCAACCGACGCCAGTTTCACCGTTTCACCTAAAGTGATGGTGCCGCTGTCCGGCTGTTCCTGACCAGAGATCATACGGAACAGGGTCGATTTACCCGCGCCGTTCGGACCGATGATCCCGACGATTGCCCCTTTCGGGATCGAGAAGCTCAGGTCATCAATCAGCAGGCGATCACCGTAGGATTTACGCAGGTTGCTGACTTCCAGCACTTTATCGCCCAGACGCGGTCCAGGTGGAATAAACAGTTCGTTGGTTTCGTTACGTTTCTGATATTCGGTGCTGTTCAGCTCTTCAAAGCGTGCCAGACGTGCTTTACCTTTCGACTGGCGGCCTTTAGTTCCCTGACGTACCCACTCCAGCTCTTTCTCGATCGACTTACGACGCGCCGCTTCTTGTGAAGCTTCCTGCGCCAGGCGCTGATCTTTCTGCTCCAGCCAGGAGGAGTAGTTGCCTTCCCACGGAATACCTTCACCGCGGTCAAGTTCGAGGATCCAGCCTGCGACGTTATCGAGGAAGTAACGGTCGTGGGTAATCGCCACCACGGTGCCTTCGAAGTCGTGCAGGAAGCGTTCCAGCCACGCTACGGATTCCGCATCCAGGTGGTTGGTCGGTTCGTCGAGCAGCAGCATGTCTGGTTTTTCCAGCAGCAGGCGGCACAACGCTACGCGACGACGCTCACCACCGGAGAGGTTAGCGATTTTCGCGTCCCAGTCCGGCAGACGCAGCGCATCCGCCGCACGCTCCAGCTGAACGTTCAGGTTGTGACCGTCGTGAGCCTGAATGATCTCTTCCAGACGGCCTTGTTCAGCGGCCAGCTTGTCAAAATCGGCATCCGGATCGGCGTACAGCGCATACACTTCATCCAGGCGTTTCAGGGCGTTAACCACTTCAGAAACCGCTTCTTCAATGGACTCACGCACGGTGTGTTCCGGGTTCAGCTGCGGTTCCTGCGGCAGGTAACCAATCTTGATGTCTGGCTGCGGACGCGCTTCACCTTCGATGTCTTTATCAATGCCCGCCATAATGCGCAGCAGGGTAGACTTACCCGCGCCGTTCAGACCCAGGACACCAATTTTTGCCCCAGGGAAGAAACTCAGAGAGATGTTTTTCAAAATATGACGTTTCGGCGGAACAACTTTGCCGACACGATGCATGGTATAAACGAATTGAGCCACGTTGGACTTCGCCTCTATGTTTATCGTGATGATGAGTTTTCAAAGGCGAAGTGTAGCCTTTTTCCCCGCCTAATCCCAGTTGGTCGATCACCTTCGCAGTAAAAGTAAAAAAGTGTCCGTAACGTGGCGTAAACGGCAATGACTGGTTAGCATAAATCTATTACGCGGCATGACGCTGCATTGATGTATTTACACTTAGAGGATGCGCTTGTGGAAAAAGCCAAACAAGTTACCTGGCGGCTGTTGGCTGCCGGTGTCTGTCTGCTGACGGTCAGCAGCGTGGCGCGAGCCGACTCACTGGATGAGCAGCGTAGCCGTTACGCGCAAATTAAGCAGGCCTGGGATAATCGACAAATGGATGTGGTCGAACAAATGATGCCTGGACTGAAGGATTATCCGCTTTATCCCTACCTGGAATACCGCCAGATCACCGATGATCTGATGAATCAACCGGCGGTGACGGTCACTAACTTTGTTCGCGCTAACCCCACGCTTCCTCCCGCTCGCACGCTGCAATCTCGTTTCGTCAATGAACTGGCGCGGCGTGAAGACTGGCGTGGCTTGTTAGCCTTTAGCCCGGAAAAGCCCGGAACTACCGAAGCGCAATGTAATTACTACTATGCGAAATGGAACACCGGGCAGAGTGAAGAAGCCTGGCAAGGGGCGAAAGAGCTGTGGCTAACCGGCAAGAGCCAGCCTAACGCCTGTGACAAGTTATTTAGCGTCTGGCGTGCGTCAGGTAAACAAGATCCGCTGGCGTATTTAGAGCGTATCCGTCTGGCGATGAAAGCGGGTAACACCGGCCTGGTAACAGTGCTGGCAGGGCAGATGCCTGCCGATTACCAGACTATCGCTTCGGCAATCATTTCACTGGCGAACAACCCTAATACGGTACTGACCTTCGCGCGTACAACCGGAGCGACCGATTTTACCCGTCAAATGGCAGCGGTGGCGTTTGCCAGTGTGGCGCGGCAGGATGCTGAAAATGCACGGCTGATGATCCCGTCGCTTGCCCAGGCGCAGCAGCTTAATGAAGATCAGATTCAGGAGCTGCGCGATATCGTCGCCTGGCGTTTGATGGGCAACGATGTCACCGACGAGCAGGCGAAATGGCGCGATGACGCCATTATGCGCTCGCAATCCACGTCGTTGATTGAACGCCGTGTGCGAATGGCACTTGGCACCGGCGATCGTCGCGGCCTGAATACCTGGCTGGCGCGTCTGCCGATGGAAGCAAAAGAGAAAGATGAATGGCGTTACTGGCAGGCGGATTTACTGCTGGAACGCGGACGTGAAGCTGAAGCGAAAGAGATTCTGCATCAACTCATGCAACAGCGTGGTTTCTACCCGATGGTTGCTGCACAACGCATCGGCGAAGAGTATGAGCTGAAGATTGATAAAGCGCCGCAGAATGTTGACAGCGCCCTGACTCAGGGGCCGGAGATGGCGCGCGTGCGCGAGTTGATGTACTGGAATCTCGATAACACCGCGCGTAGCGAGTGGGCCAATCTGGTGAAGAGCAAGTCAAAAACAGAGCAGGCTCAACTGGCTCGGTATGCTTTCAATAACCAATGGTGGGATCTTAGCGTTCAGGCAACGATCGCCGGGAAGCTGTGGGATCATCTGGAAGAGCGATTCCCGCTGGCCTACAACGATCTTTTCAAACGCTACACCAGTGGTAAGGAGATCCCGCAAAGCTATGCGATGGCGATTGCCCGTCAGGAGAGCGCCTGGAATCCGAAAGTGAAATCACCGGTAGGGGCCAGCGGCCTGATGCAGATTATGCCTGGTACAGCGACCCATACGGTGAAGATGTTCTCTATTCCTGGTTATAGCAGCCCTGGGCAATTGCTGGATCCGGAAACGAATATCAACATTGGCACCAGTTACCTGCAATATGTTTATCAGCAGTTTGGCAATAACCGTATTTTCTCCTCAGCAGCTTATAACGCCGGACCAGGGCGGGTGCGGACCTGGCTTGGCAACAGCGCAGGGCGTATCGACGCAGTGGCATTTGTCGAGAGTATTCCATTCTCCGAGACGCGCGGTTATGTGAAAAACGTGCTGGCTTATGACGCTTACTACCGCTATTTCATGGGGGATAAACCGACGTTGATGAGCGCCACGGAATGGGGACGTCGTTACTGATCCGCACGTTTATGATATGCTATCGTACTCTTTAGCGAGTACAACCGGGGGAGGCATTTTGCTTCCCCCGCTAACAATGGCGACATATTATGGCCCAACAATCACCCTATTCAGCAGCGATGGCAGAACAGCGTCACCAGGAGTGGTTACGTTTTGTCGACCTACTTAAGAATGCCTACCAAAACGATCTCCATTTACCGTTGTTAAACCTGATGCTGACGCCAGATGAGCGCGAAGCGTTGGGGACTCGCGTGCGTATTGTCGAAGAGCTGTTGCGTGGCGAAATGAGTCAGCGTGAGTTAAAAAATGAACTCGGCGCGGGCATCGCGACGATTACGCGTGGATCTAACAGCCTGAAAGCCGCGCCCGTGGAGCTGCGCCAGTGGCTGGAAGAGGTGTTGCTGAAAAGCGATTGATTTTGTAGGCCTGATAAGACGCGGCAGCGTCGCATCAGGCATCGTGCACCGAATGCCGGATGCGGCGTGAACGCCTTATCCGTCCTACAAATACCAGCAATATCAATATGTTTGGTAGGCATGATAAGACGCGGCAGCGTCGCATCAGGCGCTTAATACACCGCATTGTGAAACGGACTCAGCGCCAGGATCACCGTCTGGTGATAGACGCTGGCGCGAGTGAGTTTCCCGGCGGTAAACACGCCGATCGCCCCTTCCTTACGACCAATC
>ENA-UOJP01000843-UOJP01000843.1-human-gut-metagenome-genome-assembly--contig:-C102-NODE-843-length-47272-cov-7.883855_pt1 | contig 47272 bp, 39 predicted proteins | sample MGYA00242353_ERZ723900 | MGnify/ENA metagenome assembly ERZ723900 | reverse complement strand
ATTGTACAGCCTTGGCTTCACCATTTCAATATACCAATCGCAAAATTCTTCCCAGATAAAGTCATAAACCTTCTGGAGGGCGATTCCCAGCTCGTAGCGGTCCAGATTTTCCGTCACGTCCTTAGCCAGGGTGTTGACCTTGGAGAGAATCCAGCGGTCCGCCATGGTCAGGCTGTCCAGGGTTACACCGGCCACATCCGGCGCTTTTTCGATGTTCATCATAATGAAGCGGGAGGCGTTCCACACCTTGTTGGCAAAGTTGCGGCTGTTCTCCACACGCTCCCAGTAGAAACGCATGTCGTTGCCGGGCGCATTTCCGGTAAGAAGCGTCATGCGCAGGGCGTCGGCTCCGTACTTGTCGATCACCTCCAGAGGATCGATGCCGTTGCCCAGGGACTTGCTCATTTTCCGGCCCTGGGAATCCCGCACCAGGCCGTGGATCAGCACGGTGTGGAAGGGGCATTTCCCGGTCTGCTCAAGGCCGGAGAACACCATGCGGATGACCCAGAATAAAATGATGTCGTATCCGGTCACCAGCACGTCCGTGGGGTAGAAATACTCCAGGTCCTCGGTCTTTTCCGGCCAGCCCAGGGTCGAGAAGGGCCACAGGGCGGAGGAAAACCAGGTGTCCAGGGTGTCCTCATCCTGCACGAAAGAGGTGCCGCCGCACTTGGGGCACTTGCAGGGCGCTTCCTTGGCTACCACAATCTCGCCGCAGTCCTGGCAGTAGTAGGCCGGAATCCGGTGGCCCCACCACAGCTGGCGGGAAATGCACCAGTCGCGGATGTTCTCCAGCCAGTGCAGATAGGTCTTTCCGAAGCTCTCGGGCACGAATTTCAGCTCGCCGGTCTTAAGCGCCTCGATGGCGGGTTTTGCCATCTCCTCCATCTTTACGAACCACTGCTGCTTCACCATAGGCTCCACCGTGGTCTTGCAGCGGTCGTGGGTGCCCACGTTGTGGGAGTGGGGAACTACCTTGACCAACAGGCCCTGGTCCTCCAGATCCTTCACAATGGCCTTTCTGGCCTCGTAGCGGTCCATGCCGAAGTAGGGACCAGGTACGTTCACGGTGGCGTCGTCGTTTAGGATCACGATCTCTTCCAGGTTGTGGCGCTTGCCTACCTCGAAATCGTTGGGGTCGTGAGCGGGGGTGATCTTCACACAGCCGGTGCCGAACTCCTGGTCCACGTACGCGTCGGCGACCACCGGGATCTGGCGGCCGGTCAACGGCAGCTCCAGCATTTTCCCGACAATGTCCTTGTAGCGCTCGTCCTCCGGGTTCACCGCCACGGCGGTGTCGCCCAGCATGGTCTCCGGACGGGTGGTGGCGATCTCCACAAAGCGTCCGGGCTCGCCTACTACCGGGTAGTTGATGTGCCAGAACTTTCCTTCCTGCTCCACGTGCTCCACCTCGGCGTCGGAGATGGAGGTCTGGCAGACCGGACACCAGTTGATGATCCGGGAGCCCTTATAGATGTATCCCTTCTCGTACAGCTTGACAAATACCTCCAGAACCGCGTCGGAACAGCCCTCGTCCATGGTGAACCGCTCCCGGTCCCAGTCCGCGGAGGAGCCCATCTTGTGCAGCTGGTTCACGATGCGGGTGCCGTACTCCTTTTTCCAGTCCCAGCACTTCTCCAAAAAGCCGTCCCGGCCCAGATCGTGCTTGTCGATGCCCTCCTGCTTCAGCTTGTCGATGACCTTGACCTCGGTGGCGATGGCCGCGTGGTCCGTGCCCGGCTGCCACAGGGCCTCGTAGCCCTGCATCCGCTTGTAGCGGATCAGGATATCCTGCATGGTGTTGTCCAGGGCGTGTCCCATGTGCAGCTGTCCGGTGATATTGGGCGGGGGCATCACGATGGTGAAGGGCTTTTTGTCCTTGTTCACCTTGGCGTGGAAATACTTTCCGTCCAGCCACTTCTGGTACAGGCGGTCCTCAATGTCCGCCGGATTGTAAGTTTTTTCCAATTCTTTCATTGATCTCACATCTCCTTTTCTGCCGGGCCTGCGGGGCGGTTTTTTTAACATATAAAAACGCCCTCTGCAAACCCCTATTGTCTGCAAAGGGCGATCGTAACCGCGGTACCACCTTTGTTCACCGGGAAATTCCCGGCCTCATTGCGGCTGTTAACGGGGGCCGCCCGGGAACGCCTATCCGCCGGTAAAAAAGCGTGTCAGTGTTCCGGCTCCGAAGCTACCTTCCGCTGCGCCTCTCCCGGACGGCCTTTCAGCCTGTGAGCCGTCCTCTCTGCCGGCGGCGCCGGCGTACTCCTCTTCTTCACTGCCATTATTCAGATATATACTTTCTCATGATAATGATAATCTGCCGTTTTGTCAAGCAGTTTCTTTCACCTGCTCCTGCTCCCGCCAGCCCTTGCACACGTCCACCCATTTCTCGCAGCCCGAGGACAGCTCCAGCTCCGGGATGCTCAGGCGCACGGCGCTGTTGGCGCTGCCGCAGGCCGGGTATACTTCCTCGAACCGTTTCAGGGACTGGTCCAGGAATACCCGCACGCCGGGTTTTACGCCAAAGGGGCAGACGCCGCCTACTGCGTGGCCTACCAGGTCCTCGGCCTCCTGGGGGGTGAGCATCTTCGCTTTGGTTCCGAACTCATCTTTGTATCTGCGGTTGTCTACCTTGGCGTCCCCGGCGGCTACTACCAGGACGGGCTGCCCGTTCACTATAAAGGATAAGGTCTTGGCGATGTGGGCCGGCTCACAGCCTACTGCCTGCGCCGCAAGATCTACCGTGGCGCTGGATACGTCGAATACCTGGATGCGTCCGGCCAGATTGAAATGGTTTAAGTGATCTTTTGCTATGTTAAATGCCATGTTTGGTTCCTCCATTTTTTTGATGTTGGGGGTGATATATTCTGACCGCACGATACTGTGTTTCCTGGCGTTAGGGATGGGGGTGTTCCGGCCGCCCGACGGCTTATCTTCTTGACCGGAAAAGACCGGTCAAGAAGCATCGGATGTCCATCCGATGGGAAAATTGCTGGAGAAAGCCGCTTACAAGCGAGCTTGACGCGGCTTTCTCCAGCAATTTTCCCGCCGTCTATTCTGTTTCGTTATATCATTACCCGGTATTCCTGCTTCCATTGTTGGATCATTTTCGCGGATCCCTCGGCTCGCTTGACAGGGTCCTTTTTAAACAGCTCACGCAATCGCACTACGTCCTCGTTCACAAGCGCGCTTTGGCGGGCTGTCTCCAGCTCACGCTCCCACTCTTCGATCAGTTCCCTGGTAAACAGGGCGTGGTAGCGCTCTCCTATGGGCAGCGCCGGCTCGAACACGGTCAGGTAGTAAATCTGCTTTAGGGTGCCCATGTCCTTGTTCATGTTGTAGGATTTGTCCAGTGCCTTGAAGGCACGGTCAAACTGGAACATCTGGGCGTAGGAAGCTCCCAGATTATGGTAGATTCCGGCCAGAAAACCGTCGTCCACCACCTTGTCTTTTGGATATTCCAAAAGCCGCTCGTAGCGTTGGGCCGCCTTGCCGTACTGCTTTTTGTGGAACAGGTCGTCCGCCCTGGCCTTGGCGTACTGGGCCGGGTGAAGCTTTCTTAAGCCCGCCACGGTCTGGCGGAAGCGGCTCTGCTCCTGGTCCGTGTAATAGTCGCACTCGGACAGGATCAAAAACAGCAGATCGTCGCTTTTTGATTTGCCGTCCATCAGCACCTTCAGCTTGTCCGCCAGATAGGCCATGTCCAGCTCTTCCCGGATAAAGACCAGAAGGGATTCGTCCACAAAGTCCTCCATCACCAGAAGCGGGTGATTGTAGATCACATAACACAATTCCTGGGAGGAGTGGATGTGGATTCCCAAAATTTCAATATAGTAAGGATGTTTCACCGGCTCATACCGGCACAACAGCAAACTCATAGCGTCACCTCTTGCTTAATCACCGCGTCCGAGGCCGGAAACAACTCCCCGAAGCCCTTGTCCCGGATCACCGTCACCATGGTCCGCTCGTCCAGAAAGGCCAGGCTCATCTGAATCCTGGTGGTTCTGGGGGGACGCTTGGGGAATCCGGTCAGGGGAATCCGCACCAGTTTCTTTTTCTTGGAATCTAACGGCGTGATCGTAAACTCGATTTCGTTCTGGTCGTCCAGAATAAAATCCATGGTACTCTTGGACTCGTACCAGTTGTCCCCGTAGGACGCCAGCACCAGCGAACCCTCCTTCTGCCCTCTCACCACCCGCATGGACACCTCTGTCTTGAGCCTGCCCTCGCAGATGAAAATATAGGGGTAGGATGTGGCGCTCTGCCGGCAGTCCGCGCCCTTGTAGGCCGCTCCCCTGGCGAAGAGCACCGGCTCCGCGAACACCTTCTTGCGGTGGCAGACCAGCTTCATAAACTCGCCCGCCCAATCCGTGCGGTCGAATCCCTTTCCCGTCAGAAAGATGGAGGAAAACAGCTTCTTGGACAGCAGCCGCTCCCCGCAGGAGCAGAGAATCCGGTCCGCCAGACGGCTGCCCGACGGGGAATCCAGAATGTCCAGATTGAACGCCTCCTCCATATTTTCGCTGTCGGCCTGAACCATGTTCCGGCGCAGCCCACGCTGCACCTTCATCTCATAGTAGCAGAGGCGCTGGTTGGATAAATCAAACAGCCCCACCTGGTTGGTCCACAGATCCTTTTTCTGGCTCAGCACATAGTAGACAAAACTCTCCATATGGCTGATCACGTGAACCTTCTCCCTGGGAATGCCCAGAAAATCGGCGCAGTACATCAGCGTATCCGTCATCTTGGCGTCCACCTGCTGAAGGGAAATCACCAGCTGGTCCACCTCATTCTCCCTGAATTCCTTCATGGGGTACTCTAACATTTTCCGGACAAACAGGTTTAACAGCTCCCGGCCCGTGTAACGGATCCCCCCGATGGTGGAGGTTCCGTCCTTGCGCACCATCTTCAGAAGCTTGTCCACAATCACACCCTCGCCGACCAGGGTACAGGCGTAGGCCTCCTCCCCCGCCAGCCAGACTTCCTCCTGCTTCTTGCGGCATATCACCGTCGGAATCGTCCATGACTTTTCCTCATCATAACAGCTGATCCTGGTATAGTCGTCATTCAGGTCCAGCCCAATCACAAGCCCGTCCATAGACAGCCCCTTTCCTCACAATATATTCCTCATAACCGGACAAGGCTCCGCCCGGTTGTCAATCCTCAGACACTCAAATAATGGGAAACAGCTCCGAGAGAACCGCGGCCTTCTTCAGGTAGTCCTCCATGGCCTTTTTCAAGGCTTCCTCGTCCTTTTTGCCCTGGGCGGCTCCCATCTGGTTCAAGAGGGAAAAACGGCTGTTTTCCTTTCCGTCCAGCTTGTGGTCGCAGGCCACCCGGCCCTCGGCCGCCAGGACGCGTTTTCCCTCGTCATAATCGTAAATCCGGTACTCCATGGACTCGCCCTCAAACAAAATCTTCTGTTTGACGAAAATCCCCTGGTAAACCCGGCGTATCTCCTCGCTGTGGAACTGCTCCTCGTCCGGCAGAATCCGCACCAAAAGCTCCGGCCTGCCGTCCCGTCTGCCGATGTACTCCACCATGGCCTTGTCCATGATGTCCTCCGGCACCGCCATGTGCCGGGACAGCTCCCGGGTGTAGGAGAACACCAGCCCCTCCGAGATCAACAGCCCTCCGATCAGGCGGCAGAGCCTTGACTGCTCCTCCGTGAGCTTTTGACAGCCCGCGTAGTAGTAGGTCAGGGCCAGCAGGTAGATGGTGGGCACCTTGTCCTTCTCGATGCTCTGGTTCACGGCGCTCTCCAGGTACTCGAACACCCGCCCGTCCACCTTTTTGCGCTCCAGGAAATAGGCCACGCTCTTCTCGGTGAAATAGGCCTTCACCACGCTCTCCCGGGTCTTTTTACGGTTCACGTAGAGCTGGAACACGGAGTCGATCTGGTCCGTGCTTCCGGTGAACATCATCTGGGCCAGAAGCCGCTCCTCCAGGTCGTAGGTCTCCACGTGCTCCTCCACGCCCCGGATCAGCACCTCGTACATCTGGCTCACCGTGCCGTTATAGTGCTCGCAGAGATAATCCAGGATCACGCTGTCGTACCGCCCTTCCCGGAACACGCCGTAGGACAGGTTTAACAGGATTTCATCCTGGTCGAATAAGTTCTGTAAAATCATCCTGGCGCAGAGCTTCATCCGCCGCCCCGGGCTGATCTGGCCGCTTCCGTAGAGGCGGATCATCTCGTAGGCTTCCCGGTAATAATTCTGGCTGATCAGCGTGCTGCAGATTTTCTGCCGCTGCTCTGTGGTCAGCTCCTCCTTGTCCATCTGCACCAGATAGGCGCAGTCAAAGGCCGCCCCATCCCCGCTCTCATCCTCGGCCTTGCGGCAGTAGTAGTCCGTCACCACGGTGGACAGCCTGCGGGCAAACACCGGGTTTAAATCCAATCCCTGCAGAATCTGCTCCACAAATTCCGCCTGGTCGTCGTCTGCGATGCCGGTCTCCAAAATCCGGCGGCATTCCGCCAGCCGCAGCATGGTGTGCTCCGGGTAGACCTGGTAGCATTTCTCCAGAAGCTCCGGCTTATCCATCACCGGAACCTTCCAATATTGTACATCCGCGTACCGATTGCCGAAGGCGTCCTGGAACAGCAGCACAATGTTGTCCGCGTAGATGGGCACATAGGCCGCCTGGTCCTCCAGCAGGTAAGCGTAGTCCTCATTCAGTTCCTCATAGCGCACGATCACGTATTTCATCCGGCTGTCCCGGCACTTGATGCGGTAGGACCGCAGAATCCCGGGCAGCACCCGGGCCACCCGCCGGTCGATCATGTCCCGGTAGATGATGTGGTCGTAAATCACCGCCAGACGGCTGTCGATGCGGGAGGCGAACAGCTGCTCCATTGCGAACTTCTCCATGTGCCGGGTGTAGGTCTGGTACAGTTCCAGGGATGGGTTCATGTACAGCAGAATGTTCTTGTACAACACCTTCCGGCTGTGCTCGTCCAGATCCTTCTCGTAGGAAAAGTACAGCAGCACCTCCCTGGGCAGCAGATGGCCGTAATCCCCGGGAAGGGAATAGAGAAAATACTCGTACAGCCGCGTCAGATTCACGCCGCTCTCCAGGGCCAGCTTGTACCACTGGAACGCGCCCGCTCCCCTGCGGTCCCCCTTGATCAGGATGCTGCAGACCGCGGTCAGAAGCTCCACCCTGGGGTACAGCTCGTAGAGCCGCGTCATCAGCCGCTCGTACATCCTGCGGTAATGGCGCAGGGACAGGGCCTGGTGGGCGGCCTTTTCAGCCAGTTCCCGGCTCACCATGGCCTTTCTGGCTCCCAGGTACAGTGCCTGGACCTCAAAATCCCCCAGGGAGGCCATAAGATCCGGATGGTCCTCCAGCAGGCGGCAGGCCGCGGTGTACAGGAAGGGACTGCGGCAGCCCTCCTGGTGCATGGCTTTCATGCGCAGATACAGCCCCAGCGGATTCTGCTTTAAGGTGGGGTCCAGCTTTAACAGCAGGAAAAACAGGTACTCCCTGGAAGAGTCCCCCTCCTCCAGATATTTTCCGATCAGGCGGACTAACGACTCCCGCTGGGACTGCGAGGGCGACAGCTGCATCTTCAGATACTGGTAAAAGCAGTAGTTTTCCACGTACTTTTCCCGCCGCTCCATCACGTGGTCCCGGCATTCCTCCAGTACGGAGGCCGCCGCGTCCTTCCTGCCGCCCTCCAGAAACAGCTCCGCCTGCAAAAGCCGGACCAGGTCGTCCTCCCGGTAATTCTCCCGCAGCTGTTCCACCTCCGCCGCCATCTGGTTGCGCAGCAGGGCCGGCTCGTAAACGCCGGTCTCGTAGTTTAAGCGCAGAGACAGGTACCGCAGCAGACTGTCCTTGTCGATGCGGCTTTCTTCCTCCGGGTCCCGGTGGGTGATATCCACCGTCTCGTCCCCCTCGGCCTCAACGGTCACCGTGAAGCGCTCCTTCAGGGAAACGATCTGAATCCGCCCGAAGTTCTTCCCCCGGTGCAGATGTCTGGGCCGGATGCGGTAGGAAACGGTGCAGCGCCCGCCGGAGAAATCCCGGTCCGTGATATGATCCGCCTCCAGCTCGATAAAGGGCTCGTCCGCCTCGATCTGGGCCGACACATACCCCCATCCGTTCACCCGTATCTCGATTTTATCTTCAATGGTATTTAATGGATTCTCATAAACTCTGGACTGGGTGTCCACCGACAGCTCCACGGGCTCCTTGACCCCCAGGGCCACCAGAAACTCCTCCAGCAGATTGCGCCTCCCGGGCCTGCCCCTGAGGCCGTCGTAGAGCGTCCTGCAGCGGGCGTCCTGCATAAAGGGCGCCTCCACAAAATCCTGGTACTCAAAGAGCTGCAGAGCCTGCTCCAAATCCCGCTTGGCCAGCCGCCCGAAGTCGTCCGGGGTGGCCAGGCTGTCCAGGATTTCCCCCGCACTGCCGGCCTGAATGCGCAAAGAATAAGGAATCTCTTTCTCACCGCCATTCGTGACCAGATAAAAAGATCCCTTGATAACTTCCCCATGTTCGCAATACTTGCTGTTGACTTCGTACACAATGCGGTTGCGCAGGCCGCCGAAGGCGTTGTTTGCAACCGTGACCCGCGGATTGCCGGAGTAAATCAGTCCCTTGATGTGCAGGCCGTTGCCGCTGACCACCATCAGTTCCCCCCTGGCCGTGGTGCCCGCGGGCACGCTTCCTTCCAGTGCGGACGGAGTGATCACAAGCTTCGGCACTTCGCTGTCAATGATTCCCTTGGCAAGCCGGTTGATCCGTTCTCTCATAGTACCACCTGTATCTTTATCCTTCGCTCATAATGTATTATGATACCACATTTCATCTTGAATTAAAAGTCAAAAGTTGATATGATAGAGGAAAATGGAACGACAATGGAGAGTGCGCGCTATGCTGAATGAACCTATGACCCTATACAAATTGATGAATCTGTATATGCTGAAACAGGTTAACTTTCCGCTGACCAACGCCCAGCTCACCAATTTTTTCACCGAGCACGAGTACACCACCTACTTCACGCTCCAGCAGGCGTTAAACGAACTGGAGGACGCAGGGCTGATCCACAAGGAGCCCAGCCACAACAGCACCCGCTACGAGATCACCCGCGAGGGCGAGGAGACTCTGAACTTTTTCGGCAAGAACATCTCCCCCGCCATCGTAAACGATATGGACCAGTACCTGAAGGAGAACAAGTTCCGCCTCCGTGAGGAGGTGGGCACCAGCGCCGACTACTACAAGGCCACCGGCCAGGACTACATCGTCCACTGCGAGGTCCGCGAGGGCAAGACCGTGCTGATCCGCCTGGACTTGGCCCTGCCGGACAAGGAGCAGGCCGAGGCCATGTGCAGCAACTGGAAGGAAAAAAGCCAGGAGATTTACTCCTTTGCCATGAAAACCCTGCTGTCCTGAACCGTCTGTGAAACCTCAGGGAGCAGGGCCGCTGATCAAGAACCCCGATCAACGGCCCTGCTCCTTTTATGATTCCTGCCAGTTTTGGCAGCTCATAAATTTCCATTTTATTACAATCTGTCCAATTTTCCCTCGATAGCCGCGGCGGCCAGATCGATATCCTTCTTCTTCACAAAGATGCGGTACTGAATGCTGCTTCTGGGATCAGTCCCGAACCGGCTCGTCGCAATGGGACCGGAACCGTAGTTGCGGGCCATGCCGGCCGTGGTACTGATCACGTAGTCGATGCCGTGATGCTCCAGCGCCGCCCTGGCCCTCGCCTGACTCTCTATAGAGTATGTGCTGTACACTTCCTTCCGGTTGAATATGGTGATCATAACGCCGCTCCTTTCCCCCGAATCCAATTAATCTGCTCTGTCATCTACAGTATAACAAATCCGCTAAAAAAAATCTTTACATTTCACGGATGCGCATATTAATTTTTTCTGCCGGTTCAGGCCGTCTCTCCCCGGAAGCGAACCCTACTCCCCGTCCGCGCTCTCCTCGCCGGGAACCGTCTCCGCCATGACCCGCTCGATCAGGTCCCAGATTTCCTCCCTGCCCTGTTTGGTCTCAGCGGAGAAGGGAATCAGGATTCCGTCCTTGTCCATGCCCAGGCCCTGGCGCAGGAGCTTCACCTGTTTCTGGATCTGGCTGCGGTTGATCTTGTCCAGCTTGGTGGCGATGATCACCGGGTGGTAGCCGTTGTACACGATCCAGTCGTACATGGACTTGTCGTTGGCCGACGGCTCGTGGCGGATGTCCACCAGCAGAAACACCATTTTCAGCATGGGGGACTGGCGCAGGTAGCGCTCGATCATCTTCCCCCACTTCTCCTTGGCCGCTAACGCCACCTTGGCATATCCGTAGCCCGGCAGGTCCACGTAGTACAGGGCGTCGTTGATGTTGTAAAAGTTGATGGTCTGGGTCTTGCCCGGCTGGGACGAGGTCCTGGCGTAGGCCTTCCGGTTCATCAGCGCGTTGATCAGGGACGACTTGCCCACATTGGACTTGCCGGAAAAGGCGAACTCCGGCAGATGGTTCTCCGGCAGCTTGCTGGTCACGCCGATCACGGTCTCCAGATTTACAGTCTTGATAATCATATCGGTGAATTCCTTTCTCTATGAGGCCAGAGCCTGGCTCAGCACTTGGGACATGTCCTTGACGTACACGATCTCCAGGCCCTTCGTGATCTCCCGGGACAGCTCCGCCATATCCGGCCGGTTCTTCTCCGGCACCAGCACCTTCTCGATGTGGGCCATCCGGGCCGCCAGAATCTTCTCCTTCAGCCCCCCGATGGGCAGGACCCGGCCTCTCAGGGTGATCTCGCCGGTCATGGCAAGTTTGGCGAACACTTTCCTGCCCGTCACCGCGCTGACCATAGCCGTGGCCATGGTGATGCCCGCGGAGGGGCCGTCCTTGGGCACCGCGCCCTCCGGGATGTGGATGTGCAGGTCGTGCTTCTCAAAATAATCGTTGGGCACCTGATAGTCCGGGCAGATGGACCGCACAAAGGTCAGGGCGGTCTGGGCCGACTCCTTCATCACATCGCCCAGCTGGCCGGTCATCAGCAGGTTCCCTTTGCCCGGCATCACGTTGACCTCGATCTGCAAGGTGTCCCCGCCAACGCTGGTCCAGGCCAGGCCGCGTACCACCCCCACCTGGTCCTCCTCGTTGGCGTCCTCAAAGGTCACCTTCTCCTTGCCCAGGTACTTTTCCAGGTTGATCTCCGTGATCTTAATGGACTTGCGTTTATTTTCCAGAAATTCCCTGGCCGCTTTGCGGCAGATATCCCCGATGCGCCGTTCCAGATTGCGGACTCCGGCCTCCCGGGTGTAATTGTGAATGATCTTCTCCAGCGCCCGGTCAGAGAAGGAAACCTCCTCCCGGCTCAGGCCGTTGCGCTCCAGCTGCTTGCCCACCAGGTAATCCTTGGCAATGTGGAACTTTTCATTCTCCGTGTAGCTGTTCACCTCGATCAGCTCCATGCGGTCCAGCAGCGGGCCGGGGATGGTCTGGGTAGTGTTGGCCGTGGCGATAAACAGCACCTGGGATAAATCGATGGGCTGCTCCACGTAGTGGTCGCGGAACTTCACGTTCTGCTCGCTGTCCAGCACCTCCAGCAGCGCGGAGGAGGTGTCCCCCTTGTAATCGCTGCTGACCTTGTCGATCTCGTCCAGAAGCATCAGCGGATTGCTGACCCCGGCCTGTCTGAGGCCCTCCACGATGCGGCCCGGCATAGCGCCCACATAGGTCTTGCGGTGTCCGCGGATCTCCGCCTCATCCCGCACGCCGCCCAGGCTGATGCGCACGTACTTTTTGTTTAACGCCCTGGCAACGGAGCGGGCGATGCTGGTCTTTCCCGTACCGGGCGGGCCCACCAGACAGATAATGGGGCTGGTGCCCTTCTTCGTCAGGGTCCGCACCGCCAGATACTCCAGGATGCGCTCCTTGACCTTGTCCAGACCGTAGTGGTCCGCGTTCAGAATCTGCTGGGCGTGTTTCAAATCGTCGTTGTCCTTGGAAGTCTTTTTCCAGGGCAGCTCCAGAAGCGTCTCGATGTAGGTGCGCAGCACGTTGGCCTCCTGGCTTCCGGCCGGCATCCCGCGAAAACGCTCGATCTCCTTGCGCAGCTTGTCCTTGGTCTCCTTGTCCGCCTTCAAGAGTCCCAGTTTTTTCTGGTACTCGTCCGCGTCGGACATGGAACTGTCCTCCCCAAGCTCCTGGCGGATCACCTTCATCTGTTCCCGCAGGATATACTCCTTCTGGTTCTGGTCAATGTCCGCTCTTACCTTTTCCTGGAAATCCTTCTTGATGCGGTAAATCTCCATCTCGGACATCAGCGTCCGCAGGATCACCTCGTAGCGCGCTTCCAGGGAGTTACTCTCCAGCACGCCCTGGCGCACCGTGTAGTCCCAGGGCAGCTGAATGGCGATCTGATCCAGCAGTTCTTCCAGGCTGGGGATCACCTTGAGTCCCGGCAGCACGTCCTGGCTGAACTTGGCGTTCACCTGTCCGTACTCATCCAATTTATCCTTCACAATCCGCAGCATGGCCTCCTTGGTCAGGCTGTCCAGATCCTCATCTTCCTTATCCATGGAGCCAATCTGGGCGATCAGCGCCGGCTCCTCGCTGTCAAAGCAGAGAAGTTCTCCCCGCTCCAGCCCTTCCACCAGCACCCGTACCACATGCTTGGGAAGCTTCACCATCTGTTTGACCACTGCGATGGTTCCCACCTGATACAGGTCGTCCAGTTCCGGCTCCACCACCTCGTGATGCTTCTGCGTCACCAGAAAAATTCTCTGGTCCCCGATCATGGCTTTCTCCACCGCGGCCATGGACCGCGGCCTGGTGATATCGAAGTGCATCACCATCTTGGGCAGTATGGTCAGCCCCCGTAATGCCACCACAGGCATTGTCTTAATTTGTTCTTCCATACTTGTTCGTTCACCTCTTGTACCCTTTAAAAGGCCGCTGCAACCTTTGGGATAACTGGTTTCTATCCTGTTTGCAGCGGCCTTTTTTTCACTTGTTCTATGCAATTTCTCCAGTCTTGCTATCCCCGCGTTTCCGGTCCGCGCGGCCCTTCCGCGGGTTTGCCGGCACATCCCGGTATACCAGCTCCGGCTGGGCTCTGTTTTTCACCACATCCCGGGTGATCGTACAGATGCCGATGCTCTCATCCGAGGGAATCTCGTACATCAGATCCATCATCACGCCCTCGATAATGGAGCGCAGGCCCCTGGCGCCGATCTTGCGGTCCACCGCCAGCTGGGCGATCTCCTCAAGGGCCTCCGGCGTGAATTCAAGCTTCACATTGTCCAGCTCCAGAAGCTTCTGATACTGCTTGATCAGGGCGTTCTTGGGTTCGGAGAGGATTCTCACCATGGCATCCCTGGTCAGAGACTGCAGGGACACGTTCACCGGCACACGGCCGATAAACTCCGGAATCAGGCCGAATTTGGTCAGATCCTTGGGCTCCACCTTCTTTAACAGCTCGTCGATGTTCATGTCGTTCTTATCCACGATCTCAGCGTTAAAGCCGATGGAACCGGCGGAAAGACGCGCCTCCACGATCTTCTCCAGTCCGTCGAAGGCGCCGCCCACGATGAAGAGGATGTTGGTGGTGTCGATCTGCAAAAGCTCCTGGTGCGGATGCTTTCTTCCGCCCTGGGGCGGCACGCTGGCCACAGTTCCCTCCAGGATTTTTAACAGGGCCTGCTGCACGCCCTCACCGGAAACGTCCCTGGTAATGGAGACATTCTCCGATTTCTTGGTAATCTTGTCGATCTCGTCGATATAGATAATGCCGTACTCCGCCCGGGCGATATCGTAATCCGCCGCCTGGATCAGTTTCAGCAAAATATTTTCCACGTCCTCGCCCACGTATCCGGCCTCGGTCAGCGCCGTGGCGTCCGCGATGGCGAAGGGAACATTCAAAATCTTGGCCAGAGTCTGCGCCAGATAGGTCTTTCCGGAACCCGTGGGGCCGATCATCAGAATATTGCTCTTCTGAACATCCACGTCCACATGTTGGCAGGCGGTCACGCGCTTGTAGTGGTTGTAAACCGCCACGGAAAGCACCTTTTTCGCCTCGTCCTGTCCGATCACATATTCGTCCAGAAACGTCTTGATCTCCTTGGGCTTCAACAGCCGGATATCTGAAAGGCCCGGAGCGGTCTCTTCCTCGATGCCGTCCAGTTCCTCCTCCAGAATCTCCGAGCAGAGCTCAATGCACTCGTCACAGATATAGACATTGTTGTTGCCTGCTCCGGCAATCATCTTTCGCACCTGATCCTGGGTCCTTCCGCAGAAGGAGCAGCGGATCGTGTCATCTGTCCTAATTGGCATATTTTTCCTTACCTTTCATTCACAGGTTTGGGGCGACGGTCAATGGTTGGTGATAATCTGGTCAATCAGGCCGTATTCCCTGGCCTCCTCAGCGCTCATGTAGTAATCGCGCTCCGTATCCCGCTCGATCACCTCCAGCGGTTTGCCGGTATTGGCCGCCAAAATCTCATTCAGTTTCCGTTTGGTCTTTAAAATGTTCTCGGCAACGATCTTGATCTCCGTCGCCTGGCCCTGGGCTCCGCCTGAGGGCTGGTGAATCATAATCTGGGAATTGGGAAGCGAGAAGCGCTTGCCCTTTGCTCCGCCGGAAAGCAGGAACGCGCCCATGCTGGCCGCCATTCCGATACAGATGGTGGACACGTCGCTCTTGATGTAGTTCATCGTGTCGTAGATCGCCATGCCGGCGGTCACAGACCCGCCCGGGCTGTTGATGTACAGATTGATGTCCTTGCCCGGATCCTCAGCCTCCAGAAACAGCAGCTGGGCCACAATCAAACTGGCGGACACATCGTTCACTTCCTCGCCCAGGAAAATGATCCTCTCTTTTAACAGCCGGGAGTAAATATCGTAGGAGCGCTCCCCGCGGCTGGTCTGTTCAATGACATAGGGTACTAAACTCATAATCAGATCCTCCTGTCTGTCATGTTGTTTTCACTTGACATTCCGTCTCATAAAACCAAGGAGGCTCCCAGCAGGCCATTCGGACACCAGGAATCCCCCTTGCTCTCAAAACGTGTTTAAACTAACTTGGCCTCTGCTACCAGGAAATCAACCGCTTCCTGAACGGCCAGATCTTCCTTCATCTGTTTCTTATCCTGCTCGCTCATGTACTCTTTCAGCTTGTCAGCCTCCATCTGGTAAGCGGCCGCCATCTTGGCGATCTCCTCGTCCAGACGCTCGTCGGAAACTTCGATGTTCTCCTGCTTTACCACTTCCTCCAGAACCAGTCTGGTCTCAATGCGCTTTACAGCCTGGGGACGCATGTTCTCCTTCATCTGATCCAGGGTCATGCCGGTGTATTTCAGGTACAGCTCCAGGTTCAGGCCCTGGCTCTGCATTCTGCGGGCGGTATCCTGAAGCATGTTCTCCACCTGTCCGTCGATCATGGGCTCCGGGATCTCCATAGTGGCTCCGGCCACTACCTTTTCAACCACGCGGTTCTCATTCTCAGTGGCGGCTTCCTTCTGCTTCTTCTCAGACAGTTTCGCCTCGATATCCTTTTTGTATTCATCCAGGGTCTCAAATTCGGAAACTTCTCCGGCGAACTCGTCGTTCAGCTCCGGGATCTCCTTGACCTTGATCTCCTTGACCGTCACCTTGAAGGTAGCGGGCTTGTTCGCCAGCTCGGCCGCATGGTACTCAGCCGGGAAGGTTACGTTTACTTCGCACTCCTCGCCGATGTTCTTGCCGATCAGCTGCTCCTCGAAGGTGTCGATGAAGGAGTGGGAGCCGATGGTCAGGCTGTAGTCCTCGGCCTTGCCGCCGTCAAACGCTTTGCCATCCACATAGCCGTCGAAATCGATCACAACCTGGTCGCCGTCGGCAACGGGTCTGTCCTCAACGGTCAGCAGTCTGGCGTTCTGCTCCTGAACCTTTTTCAGTTCAGCCTCGATGTCCTCGGCCTTCACGGTCATGTCGGCCTTCTCGACCTCTAATCCCTTGTACTCGCCCAGCGTCACTTCCGGCTTCACAGCCACGGTAGCGGTGTAGATAAAGGGCTGGCCCTTCTCGATCTGCTCGATGCTGATGGCGGGTCTGGAAACGATGTCCAGCTCGCTCTCCTTCATGGCGTCGGCGTAGGTCTCGTTGATGGCCTCATCCGCAGCGTCCTCATAGAAAACGCCCACGCCGTACATCTTTTCGATCATGGCCTGGGGAGCTTTGCCCTTGCGGAAGCCGGGAATGTTGAAACGGTTCTTATTCTTATTGAATGCTTTCTTGATTGCCTTCTCAAACTGCTCCGCCGGCACCTCCACGGTCAGCTTCGCCATGTTTTTTTCTAATTTTTCTACTTGTAAACTCATTCTATGGGTTCCTCCTTAAAATATATGTGATTCGCCCATATCCCGAGGGCGCTACACTTCAATTTACCATTATAGCATGCCCGTTCGCAAAATTCCAGTATTATTTTACGAAACTGCGCAGCTTTTCCAAAAAATTAATTCCATCTCCGGAAAGCCTGCGCAGTCTCACCCGCGCAGACGTCTCAGCACTGGTCGTACTGGATGGATTTCTTGATTTTGGCCGACTGCTGGGTTCCCTGAAGCAGGCGCACCAGCTCCAGCCCCAGGTCCAGCGCGTAGCCCAGGCCTCTGCCCGTGGTGATGTTTCCGTCCGTAATCACGCCCTGCAGGGTGTAGGAGACGCCATGGAGCCGGTCCTCGTAGCCCGGGTAACAGGTGGCGGTACGGCCCTTGAGCAGTCCCAGTTCTCCCAGCACGCTGGGCGCGGCGCAGATTGCGGCCACCCGGCGGCCCTGTTTGTTGGCCTTCACCAGCGCGGCTGCAAGCCCCTCGTGGGCTTTCAGATTCGGAGTCCCCGGAACGCCGCCCGGGAGAAAGAGCAGGTCCGCCTCGTCCGGATTCACCTCTTCGAACAGAGCGTCCGCCTGAATGGTGATATTGTGGGACCCGGTTACCATGCGGTTCCCGGTAACGGACACCAGGCGCGTCTCCACCCCGGCTCTGCGCAGCACGTCCACTACGGCCAGACATTCCACCTCTTCCAAACCTTCCGCTAAAAATGCAAACACCTTTGCCATGACAATCTCCTTCCCTGTACTTAATCTCATATCTGTTCAGTACCTTCACAGATACGAGCAAAAATCCATTTAAAATCGACTTCGTCGATAGGATTTTTGCTTGCATGCCCAGATTTTCGTACGGTCAGCGCAGCAAGTGCGCAGACCTGCCAAACAGTTACTTAATCTCATAGAACATTCTAGCATGGCTGAGGAAAATTGCCAGTCCTTTTTTTATTTTTGATAATTTTGCTGTTCTAACGAAAAACTACATGTTATGATACTGTCAGAATGCATATGATCCAGGAGGAAAAGAATGGAAATTGAACGAAAATATCGGATTGCGGCTTTGCCGGAACATTACAGGTCCTACCCGGTCCGGGCCATTGAGCAGGCCTATCTGTGCACGGACCCGGTGGTGCGCGTGCGCCGGGACGGCGGCGAATACTATCTCACCTACAAGGGCCGGGGCCTGCTTGCCAGGGAGGAATACAACCTGCCCTTAAACGAACAGGCCTACAAACATCTGCTGGAAAAAGCCGACGGCATCGTGCTGACCAAGGACCGCTACCGGATCCCCATGACCGGAACGTACGCCCACCTGACCATCGAGCTGGACGTATTTTCCGGGGTGTACAGCGGCCTGGTTCTGGCTGAGGTGGAATTCCCCACCGTGGAGGAGGCGGAGGCCTTCGTGCCCCCGGAGTGGTTTACCGAGGATGTGACCATGTCCGGCGAATACCAGAACAGCAGGCTCAGCAGCGGGAAAGTGGAGTTCTGCTGATTCCGATCTCCGGTCCGGGGCGTTCCTCCCCGGGACCGCCGCTGCCCGCACTCTCATCCGTCCGTCAAAAAACGCCGCCGTCCCACAGACAGCAGCGTTTTTTTATGTAATGGAATGGGCCGGCGGCGTGCCCCCCGTTACCGGTTGGACATCCCTAAGATCAGCACCACCACAAACAGGACGCAGAGGCAGCCGATGATGATATCCATGGTCCGCACGGAGACGTGGATGTGGTCGTAGAAGCTCTCCTTGAGCGACTTGGATTTGAGCTCCGTGTTCTCCTCCAAAAGCCGCCGGTTCTCCTCCTCCAGCTCCCGCAGGCGCTCCTCCGGAAGTTTTTCTCTCTCTTCCATAGGCGTTTACTTCTTCACGATGTACTTGCGGATATCCAGAGCGATTGCTACCACGATTACCACGCCCTGAAGGATGTACTGGTAGTTGGGGTCCACGCCCAGGAACTGCAGGGTGGATTTGAGCAGCTCGAACACCAGCACGCCGACGATAACGCCGGAAATCTTACCCACACCGCCATTTACAGAGACGCCGCCGATGGTACAGGCTGCGATTGCCTCCAGCTCATAACCCTGGCCCATGTTGGTGCTGGCGCCCGCGGTCTTGGCGGCCAGCAGGAAGCCCGCCAGCGCGTACAGCGCGGTTGCAGTCACGTAAATGATGATTTTGGTCTTCTTCACATTTACGCCGGACACCTCGGCAGCGCTCTCATTGCCGCCGATGGCGTACATGTATTTGCCGTGGCGGGTCATATTGTAGACGAACCACATGATCAGGCCCACGATGGCAGCGATGATAAACAGGTAGGGGATACCCGGGAAATTCGCGGTTTTAAACAGGGCGCCGGTACCGACGTTCACGAAATCCTTGCGGAAGCCGCCCAGCGGCACGTTCTTGGTGTAAACCTGTACAACGCCGTAAACGATCAGCTGCATGCCCAGGGTGCCGATGAATGCGGGCACGCTCAGGAAGGAAATCACCATACCGTTGATCAGACCGAAGATACAGCAGACTGCCACGCAGATCAGCAGTACCAGGATCACCGGGAGGTCCGGCAGGTTGGGCCAGAAACGGCCCGCAAAGTTGGGGTCCTGAAGCAGGGTGCCTGCGATACAGGCGCTTAAGCCCACGCAGCGTCCTGCGGAAAGGTCGGTTCCGCGGGTAATCAGACAGCCGCTGACGCCGAAGGCGATGATGAAACGGGGCGCGCAGTTTAAGGCGATACCCTTCATGTTGTTGAAGCTGAAGAAATTATCCTTGGTAATACTCACATATGCCACCATGATGACCAGCAGCATGATAATTCCATTGTTAATCAAAAAATCTTTTACATTTATTTTCTTCTTATCCATCCCTACGTCCTCCTTCGGCTAAAACTTGGTAGCCAGGCTCATGATATTCTCCTGGGTTGCTTCTTCACCGGACACCTCGCCGGTAATCCTGCCGTTACACATTACCATAATGCGGTCGGACATGCCGATCAGCTCCGGCATCTCGGAGGAAATCATGATAATGGCTTTTCCCTGCTTTGCAAGATTGATCATAATCTGATAGATCTCGTACTTGGCGCCGACGTCGATGCCTCGGGTGGGCTCATCCATGATCAGCACATCCGGGTTGTTGGCCAGCCACCGGGAAATGATCACCTTCTGCTGGTTGCCGCCCGACAGGGACTGGATTGTGGTCTTGCTGCTGGGCGTCTTGATGCTCAGCTTCGCCACGTTGTCCTTGACCAGCTGCTCAATCTTCCCGTGGTTCAGCACGATTCCCATATCCAGGTACTGGTTTAGCGAGGAAATGGACACGTTGTCCGCGATGGACAGACAGCCGATGATGCCCGTTCCGCGGCGGTCCTCAGTGATCATGCCGATGCTGTTGCGGATGGCCTCCTGGGGCCTCACCATCTTCACGGTCTTGCCGTTCATCAGGATCTCTCCGCCAGCCACATGGCGCATGCCGAAGATGGCCTCCATCAGTTCGGTTCTCTGAGCGCCCACCAGGCCGCCGAAGCCGAGGATTTCGCCCCGGTGCAGCTCAAAGCTGCAGTCCTGGAAAGAGCGCTCGTGGATGCTGGATAAGTGTTTCACCTCCAGGATCACGTCGCCGGGTTTGTTGTCCCTTGGCGGGTAGATGTTGGTCAGCTCGCGGCCTACCATCTGCTTTACGATCTCCTGGTCGCTGATGTCCTTCACGGCCCAGCTGCCCACGTAGGTGCCGTCACGCATGATGGTGATGTCGTCCGCGATCTCGCGGATCTCCGCCATCTTGTGGGATATGTAAATCAGGGAAACGCCCCGGTCCCGCAGATCGCGCACGATCCGAAACAGGGCCTCCACCTCATTGTCCGTCAGGGAGGATGTGGGCTCATCCAGAATCACCACTTTGGCGTTCATGGATACTGCCTTGGCAATCTCAACGGACTGCATCTGCGAGATGGACAGAGTTCCCAGCTTGGCCTTGGGGTCGAAATCCATCTTCACGTCCCTCAGCCACTTCTGCGCTTCCTCGTTCATTTTCTTATGGTCGATTACCTTCAGCGGGCCATAATTTCTGGTCGGAAACCTGCCGCAGTACATGTTCTCAGCGATGGAACGCTCCGGTATGGGCTGCAGCTCCTGGTGCACCATGGCCAGACCTTTGTGGAGGGCGTCGTCGGGGTTTATGATGTTCATCTTTTCCCCATCCAGGTAGACCTCCCCCTCATCCATCTTATAAATTCCGAACAGGCATTTCATCAGCGTGGATTTGCCGGCGCCGTTCTCACCCATCAGAGCGTGTACGGAGCCCGGCCGGACTTTCAGGCTGATCCCGTCCAGAGCCTTGACGCCGGGGAAGCTTTTGCTGACACCCCGCATTTCCAATCTGTACTCTGCCATCCCGTTATCTCCTTTCATAAAATCAGGTGTGCCGGACAGACACACCTGAAAAGTTTCTACTCTGCAGACAATTATTTCACGATGTCAAGGATTTCCTGTGCCTTGTCCTTGGTAACCTTTACATAATCAACCATATTCACATTCTCAACGTCTTTGCCATTTAAGAAATCACAAGCAATGTTGGCAGCTTTCTGAGCCTGGCTGATGTGATCGTTAAACACGGTACCGGTCATCTTGCCTTCCATTACGTTCTGAACGGCCTCGGTCAGAGCGTCAACGCCTACGATGTAGATGTCCTCGCCCACTTTTCTGTCGGCTGCCTGGATTGCGGCCAGAGCGCCCAGAGCCATAGCGTCGTTGTTACAGAACACAACGTCGATCTTGTCGCCAAACTGAGTCAGGGCATCCTGCACGATCTGCTGGCCCTTAGCCTGATCCCAGTCGCCTCTCTGCTTTAACAGTTCCTCAACCTGTACGCCTGCGTCGGTCAGAGCCTTCACGGAATACTCGGTTCTGTACTGAGCGTCTACGTTCTCGGGATCGCCCTGAACCATGATGTAGGACACAACGCCGTCGCCGTTTGCATCGCCGTGGTCCTCAAGCTCTGCGATCTCCTCGCCCTGGAAGGTGCCGGACTGTCTTGCGTCAGCGCCAACGTATGTAGCCTTGATTCCTTCGTCTTTCCATCTCTGCTCTTCAGCGGCATCCGGCTCACGGTTGATGTAAACAACGGGGATTCCGGCCTCGTTACACTTGTCGGTAACGGAAGGAGCGGAGGAGGACTGAACCAGGTTCAGGATCAGAACGTCTACGCCCTGGTTGATGAAGTTGTCGATCTGGTTGGTCTGCTCAGCCTGATCGTTCTTGCCGTCCATGATGGTGATGTTCTCTTTCTTGAAGCCCAGGTCCTCGGTCAGATATCTCTCTAACTCGGTGCGGTACAGGGTCATGAAGTTATCGTCGAATTTGTAAATGCTGATGCCGACTTTCTTGTCCGCATAGTCACCCGTGGTCGCTGCTGCTGCCTCGGTCGCCGCTGCCGCTGCCGCCTCGGTCGCTGCCTCTGTGGCCGCCTCGGTCGCCGCTTCAGTTGCCGCTGTGGTCGGAGCCTCGGTCGCTGCCGCTGTGGTCTCTTTCGCGCCACCGCCGCATCCTGCCATGGAAACTACCATTGCGGAAGCCATTGCAACTGCAGTAACTTTTCTTAATACTCTCATGTTTGTATTCCTCCCTTTGCTTTGTTTTCGGTTTTCTGTCGTATTTGTTACTTTTATCTTAACGACAAGGTTATTATAGTTCCGAATTATGCATTTTTCCATATGATTTTTTACGGTCCATTATGAAATTTCTTTGATTTTCTGTCTAAAATGATATTTTTCCATGATTTTTTCTAAACTTTCAAAGCATTTTTCCGCCGCGCAGGGGGCAAAAAAGCCCTGTGCCAGGGAGCTTTGCTCCATTTTGCACAAGGCTTTCGCTCTTTTTCATTCTATTTCTCACCAGTCAGCGCAATCTGTGGGCAGCGGTAGTATTTTCCGCCGTCTAAATGGATGTCCTCCGGCACGCCCTTCCCCAGGGCAAGGGCCGCCGCGATGTCAAAAATCACTCTGGCGTACTGCTCCCGGTCGGACTCCACCGTGCCGAACAGATCCCCTGCCGCCAGGGCTTCCTTGCCCACCGGCGTGCCGTCGATGCCCACCACCTTGATGGCGCCCCTGGGGATATTCGCCCGCTTGATGGCGTCGATGGCGCCCAGGGCCATGTCGTCGTTGTTGCAGATCACCAGCTCGATCTGTTCCGGATATTCCGAGATCCACTGCTCCATCCAGGCCGACGCCTGGCTGCGCTCCCAGTTGGCGATGCCGCCGGTAAGCTTTTCCAGGGGCACTCCGCCGTCCTTTAAGGTCTGGATGGACCACTCGGTGCGGATCAGGGAATCCTGATGGCTGCTCTCCCCCTCCAGGAGCACGTAGCTGACCATGCCGTCCCCGTTCCGGTCCAGGCAGGAGGGGTCCTTTTTGTAAGCGTCCACCAGAATATTCCCCTGGAGCACCGCGGACTCCTTGGCGTCCGCTCCGATGTAATACAGTTTCTCCCACCGGTTCATGTCCTCCTCCACCGGCTCCCGGTTGAAGAACACCACGGGGATGCCCGCGTCCATGGCCTTGTCGATGATGATGGACGCCGCGGAGCGGTCCACGATGTTCACGCACAGAGCGTCGTAGCCCAGGGAGATGAAGCGTTCCACCTGGCTGTTCTGGGTATTCTGGTTCAGCTTGGCGTCCACAATGTCCATAACCACTTTGATTCCCGTCTCCTGCTCATAGGCCTTGGCCCGCTCCTCCAGGGCCGCCCGGACCGTGCTGATAAAGGTGTCGTCGCCCCGGTACAAGGCCACCCCGATGCGGATCGAGGTTTTAGGCGGCGGCACCCGGTTGGTTCTGAACCAGCACACAATCCCGGCCACGGCCAGAGCCAGCGCAAGGGCTGCCGCGGTCCCGCCGCACAGCCAGCGTTTTTTGTTGACCTCCATATGGTTTCCTCCCCGATATTCTATCATTTCCCCATCAATCCATGGGGTAGAGCATCTTCTCGTACTGCTTGTCCCGCAGCTGCGGTTTTTCAATGTAATAGGAGTCCAGAAGAATCTGTTCCCTCTGCCGGCTTCCCTCGATGGCCTCCACGGCCCGCTCCACGCTCAAATATCCCTCGTCGTACCGGTTGTAGGTCACAAGCCCGGTGATGATCCCCTGGTCCAGCTGGTTGAGCAGGGCCGTGGTGCCGCCAACGCCGTAAAGTCCGGTGATGTATTGGTGGTAAACGCTGCTGTCCTCCAGAATCTGGGCCGCCTCCCCCAGGGACGGCGTGTCCAGGGCCACGATGGCCGCCCTGCCGCTGCCCGGATAGACGGTCTCCTCGATCACTCCGCGGTAGGTGTCTCCGTCCCGGCGTTCCACCAGCGTGCAGATGAAGCCCGCCTGTTCCAGAACAGTCCGCACGCCGTCGTACACCCGCAGGTTGAGCCCGTATTCCAGCCCGTCGGTGAACAGGTAGACCGGATTTTCCTTAGGTTCATGGGCCGCCACCGCATTTCCCAGCTTCTCTCCCATCTCATAGCCGTCCACCGCCACGTTCGCCACCACGATCTCATTGGGAACCTGGGAGCCCAGCACCACCAGCGGGCTGTTTAAACTGGTGCGGTCCAGCGCCCGGATCGTCTCCCGCTCGTTTACCGGGGTCAGAATCACGGCCTTGGCCCCGTCCTTGATCTCCCGGTTGATTAACTCCAGCTGCTGCTCCTGGTCATTTCGCTCGTATAAGGTGATAAAGCTGATATCCGCGTGGTACTCCAGAGCCGCCTTGTCCATGCCCTTGCGGAAATTCCCGTAAAAGTCGTCGTTGGAATCCTCAATGATCACGGAGATAGGGTGTATCTCCACCTTTTTCTCCTTGATGATCAGGTTGGTGGACGACATCAGAAACAGCAGGACCAGGGCGCAGGCCGACAGGGCCCACAGTATTTTCTCATTTTTTGACATAACATTCATGTTTCAATCCCCTCCGCCCCGCTGTTTACGTGACCTTCTGTGCCACCTGCTCATAGGGAACCGCAGGCAGGTGGGCCGTTACCGTGGTCCCCTCGTCCGGCTCCGAGTCGATGACAAGCCCGTACTCCTTGCCGAAGTACAGCTTGATGCGCTCGTTCACATTGCGCACGCCGATGCCGGAGCCGCGCCTGGAGGGCACGTGCTCAGCGGCCGCAAACAGGTTCTCCACCTGCTCCTGCGTCATGCCAAGGCCGTTGTCCCCCACGCTCATGTAGAGGTCGTCCCCCTCCCGCCACGCTTTAATGAGAATCTCGCCGTCGCCGTCCATGAATTCCATGCCGTGGTAGATGGCGTTCTCCACCAGGGGTTGCAGCATGAGCTTTAAGCTGGCCAGCTCCTCCACGCCCTCCCCCGCCTCGATGGAGTAGGTGAATTTGTTCTTATAGCGCATGGACTGGATCATCAGGTAGTTGCGCACGTGCTCCAGCTCGTCCCGCACCGGGATGATGCTCTTGCCTTTGCTCAGGCTGATGCGGAAAAACCGGGCCAGGGCGGTCACCGCCTTCACGGCCTCGGACTGCCGCTCGTTCTCGATCATCCACACGATGATGTCCAGGGTGTTGTAGAGGAAATGGGGGTTGATCTGGGACTGCAAGGTGTCGAACTCGCTCTTTCGCTTGGACTCGTGCTCCGCCACAATGTCGTCCATAAGCCGCCTGATCTGCCGGGCCATGTTTTGGATGGAATTGCCCAGATGCTGAATCTCGTAGGAACCGCCCGCGTACACGTTGGTCTCCAGATGGCCCTCCTCGATCTCGTTCACCGACTTCTCCAGCTCCTTGATGGGATCCGTGATCCTGGAGGAGATGTAGGAGTTGATGATGGACAGGATGAACAGGATAAAGGCGATGATAAAGACCACGAACAGCTTGGTTTTCAGATTGTTTAAGGACACCCCGTCCATGGGCGTGACGCCCACGATCTTCCAGCCGGTGTACCCCACGCTCTTCACCGTCACCAGGCGCTTTTTCCCCTCAAACAGCTCCTCGTGGTTGCCGTCCCGGTACTCCGACGCCTTTACGTTATTCTCCCTGGCGATGCCGGAGTCCAGCAGCTGGGCTCTGGGATGGTAAATGATATCCCCGCCGCTGCTGATCAGGTACACGTAGCCGCCGTTTCCCAGGCTGACGCTGTCAAAGAGCTGTTCCAGGCTGTTGTAGCGGATGTCGATGAGCAGCACGCCCTGGTCCGTGTAGGGGCCCTGGGTGATCTCCACGGCCCGGGTCACGGAGATGACCCAGCGGTACTGGTTCTCGTTGGCGTCGAAGATGTACTGGACCTGGGGGATGGAGAAATGCAGGTTCTCCGTCTTTTCCAGGGTGTTCCGGAACCAGGGTTCTGACGTGACGTCCAGATTGGTCTTTAAGCGGGCGGCGGGAACCGCCTCCAAAAGCCTGCCGTCGTTGGACAGGAGGGCGATATTTTCCACGTTGTCCTTGTTGTTGTCATAGAGCAGCGTGATCTCGCGGTTGATGGAGCTGTCGGATAGGTCCGCGTTCTTGACGGCCCCATAGTACAGGGAGTCGGACAACTTCATGATGGTGCGCAGGTAGGTGTCCGTGGTCCGGGAGAGCTGGTTGATCAGGATCTGGTTCTCCTCCTGAATGGCCGCGGACATCTGCCCGGACATGCGGCTGTACATGGACAGCCCGATGAAAATGCTGGCCGCCAGGGCGGACACGGTGAAATAGATGAATATGGTGTAGCGGATGCTGGTATTCTGGAACGGATACCGGCGCTTTTTCAAAGGCATGGTCGCCCTCCTCGCTTACTTGGCCCCCCGGAATTTGGTGGGCGATACGCCGAAACGCTTTTTAAACACATAGCTGAAATAGTTCTGCTCCTGATAACCCACCTTGGCCGCGATCACATAGGTCTTGTCGTCGGTTTTGCCCAGAAGCTCCACCGCCTTGTCCAGGCGCACCTCGGTCAGGTAGGCGATATAGGCCTGACCCGTCTCCTTCTTGAACATGGTGGAAAAATAGGCGGGGCTCATGTGCAGGTGGCGGCAGATTTTTTCCACGGATAAGTCCGGGTCCTGGTAATTGTCCTGGATATACTGCTTGGCCTCCTTGATCACCTGCTTCATGGTGTTGTCGCGCTCCTGGTTCATGGCCTGGTTCATGCGCAGGGCGATGGGCAGCAGCCACTGGCCGAATTCCTCCTGCTTCTGCATCTTGGGAATCACGCTGAAGGTGTCCGCATAATCCCGGCCCTCGCCGAACATTTCCGCCATGTCCAGATCGTACTGCTGAATCAGCTGCACGATGCAGTTGGCCACGCTCAGCATGTAGGCCTGATGCTGCCGGAAATGTACCTTTGCGTCGCTCATCCGGTCCACCACCCGCCTGACCGCGGCTTCGATCTTCTCCTGGGGGCCGAATTTCACGGCCGCGATCAGGTCTGCCTCGTCCCGGCTGTCAAAGGCCAGCTTGCCCCCGTCCCCCGGCTCCACGTCGTTGATGTAGATGGTGCTGCCGATGCCCACGATGGCCTTGTAGCCCAGGGCGTCCACCGCCGCTTTGTAGGAATCGCTGATGTGGAGCAGGTCCGTGCAGCGGTGGCCGATGCCGATGGTAATGGGCACCTCCAGGATCTTGCGCGTCTCCTTGCAGATATCGCCCAGCACGTCGATGAGGCCGGTCTGGGTGTTCTCCTGGTCGATGGCGGCGATCACCGTCATGCCGGACTCCGGCCCCAGATTGGAGGTGAACAGGGTGAAACGGCAGTAGTCCTTCAGCTTTTCTTCCACGATCTGCATGACGGAGATGGGGATCAAGTCGGCCTCCTGGTGCAGGGGCAGCTCCTTGCCCTCCTTCTGCTCCGCCGGTTCGATGTCGATGACCGCGACCACCCATTTCTGGGCTCCCGCGATGGGGATATCGTACTCCGAGAGTCGGCCCGCCAGAAGATCGCCGCTCACCCGGCGGTTGATCAGGTCGTTTAAGAACTGCTCCCGCAGGATGGGCAGGCTCTTGCGGTAGTTCTCCCGCAACAGGCTGACGTTGCGTTTCTGCTCGATCTCCTCGTCCAGGTTTGCTTTGATCCGCTTTAAAATGGCGGTCAGCTCCTCCACGTTGACCGGCTTTAAAATGTACTCGGTGACGTTGAGCTTGATGGCCTGCTTGGCGTACTCGAAATCGTCGTAGCCGGAGAAAATGACGATCTTGGTGGAGGGGAAGCGCTGGCGGACCTTCTCCGCCAGGGTCAGTCCGTCCATGTAGGGCATGCGGATATCCGTCAGAACCACGTCCGGCTCCAGGGCCTCGATGCGCTCCAGGGCCTCCTCGCCGTTCTCCGCATCTCCCACCACCTGGAATCCGGCCGCGTTCCAGTCGATCTTCTTGATGATGCTCTTGCGCACTTCTTCCTCGTCGTCCACCAGGATAATCCGATATAAGTCCATATCCAAAACCTCTTCTCCATCATGATTCGCCATTTGATTTGCAGCTTATTTACTGATCAGTATACAATATTTGGGCGGCTGCGGCAACTGTTTCCACGGTTGTGGCGGGAATGAGGGGGCCCCTCTATCCCCTCTATATGCGGTACAGCAGCGCGTTGCAGATGGCGGCCGCCACATTGCTGCCGCCTTTTCTGCCCCTGGCCACGATATAAGGCGTGTCAGGCAGCGTCAGAATCAGCTCCTTGGACTGGACCACGTTGACAAATCCCACCGGCACCCCGATAATCAGCGCGGGCTTCAAACGTCCCTCCGTCACCAGTTCGTACAGCCGCACCAATGCCGTTGGCGCGTTTCCCACCGCAAAAATGCAGGGAATCCGCTCCCTGGGGCCGCCCGTTCCGTACAGGCCGGCCGCCTTGTCCATGCTGGCCGTGGCTCTGGTACAGCCCTCCCCGGCGGCAATCTCCGCCACATCCGGGTCCGCCATGAAACAGAGCGCTTCCCCGCCCAGTTTCTCCAGCCGCCCTTTGTTCACGCCCGAGAATCCCATCCGGGTGTCCGTCACGATGTGCGCCCCGGCCTTAAGGGCCTTAAGGCCCCGCTCCACCGCCCGGTCTGAGAAAACCAGGCTGTCCGCGTACTCAAAATCCGCTGTGGTGTGGATACACCGCTTGATCACCGGCTCCTGCTCCGGGTCCAGGACCTTTCCCATCTGTTCCAGTTCCCGGCCGATGATCTCAAAGCTTCTGGCCTCGATCTGAGACGGCAGCACCTGCTCCAGCTCAATTTTCACGGCTGTTCCCTCCCTCTATTCCCATAATCTCATAGATCCGATCCATATCCAGACTCTCCCGCAGCCCTTTTGCCAGGGCCGTAAACTGCATCTCCTTGAACGCCGCATAGTCGAAATCCGCCGTACCGGCCAGGTCCGCACAAAGCCCTTTTTTCGCCAGCAGCGCCTCCGTCAGGGTCCTGGCGATGCCGGGGTCGTCGAATATGCCGTGAACGTAGGAGCCGTACACATTTCCCCGGTTCCAGCCGTCGGTTTTGACCTGCTTGGAATCCGACTGCGTCTCCAGGAGATAGGCCATTGGGCGGCAGATTTCCGGCTCCGCCCGGTAATCCACCAGCCGTCCCGTATCCTCCGGCCCACGCCCTCCGGAGATTGCGGTGCGGCCCATATGAATCTCATAGCCGGTGAGGCATTTCCCCGACAGGGCGGACAGGGGTCCGTCCAGCTCCCCGAGAGAGCCGGTGACCTGGGTGCGGACTTTCTCTGCCTCGAACCATGTGGTCAGGGGCAACAGGCCCAGACCAGCCGCACGATGGACAGACGCGCCCTCCGCTCCGGCCTCGTCGATCACTTCCTCTCCCAACATCTGGAAACCGCCGCATATTCCCCAGATGGGAACCCGGCGGGAAGCCAATTTTAATACCGCCGCCTCCAGCCCGCTGATGCGCAGCCACAGGAGGTCGCTTATGGTGTTTTTCGTCCCCGGAAGCACCACCAGATCCGGCGCCCCAAGCTCCGAGGGCCGCGCCACATAGCGGACCCGCACGCAGGGGATGGCGCTTAAGGCGTTAAAGTCGGTGAAATTGGCGATCCGCGGGAACCGGATGACGGCGATATCTACCAGCGGGGCCGCCGCTGTGCTCTCCGGCTTGCCGTCCTGCGCGTCCATTGCCGCCGTCCCGCCGTCCCGCCGGACTTCCGCTGTGTTCCCGGCCTTGCCGTCCAGCGCGTCCATTGCCGCCGTCCTCCCGCCATCCGTCAGGGCTTCCTCTGTGTTCCCGGCTCTGCCGTCCAGCAGGGCTTCCGCCGCATTCCCGGCCCTGCCCTCCAGCGCGCCGCTTAAGCTGTCCTCGTCCTCCAGCTCCACCTGCATGTAGGGTACCACCCCGGCCACCGGAATGTTACAAAGCTCCTCCAGCATGGAAACGCCCGGGTCCAGAATCGTTTTGTCCCCCCGGAATTTGTTGATCACCAGGCCTTTCACCCGGGCCCGCTCCTCCTCTTTCAGAAGAGAAACGGTGCCGTAGAGCTGGGCGAACACGCCGCCCCGGTCGATGTCTCCCACCAGCAGCACCGGGGCGTCCGCCATGGCCGCCATGCCCATGTTCACGATATCCTCATGGTTTAAGTTGATCTCCGCCGGGCTTCCGGCCCCCTCGATCACGATGATGTCGTACTCCTCCGCCAGACGCCGGTAGGACTCCATCACCACCGGAACCAGCTCCTTTTTGTACGCAAAATAATCCCGGGCCTTCATATTTCCCAGGGGCACGCCGCGCACGATCACCTGGCTGCCCACGTCCGTGGTGGGTTTGAGCAGAATGGGGTTCATATCCACGGTGGGCCGGATTCCGGCCGCCTCCGCCTGAACCACCTGGGCCCGGCCCATTTCCAGGCCGTCCCCGGTGATAAAGGAGTTGAGGGCCATATTCTGGGATTTAAAGGGGGCCACGCGGTAGCCGTCCTCCCGGAAGATGCGGCAGAGTCCCGCCGCGATCAGGCTTTTGCCCACATTGGACATGGTTCCCTGCACCATTATCGCTTTTGCCATCGTTTTATTCCTGCCTTTCCAAATGATCTGCGCCCGCCAGAATCCGCTCCAGCTCCCGGATGAGAATTTCGTTGTCCTCATGCAGTCTGACGCAGACGCGGTAATAGGTATTGTCCAGTCCCCGGTAATTGGCGCAGGACCGGATCAGAATACGCCGCTCCAAAAGCGCTTCATACAGCCTGCCCCGCACGGACCGGTCCGCCCCGGCCGGATCGCGGAAGAAAATGTAGTTGGCCTCCGAGCCGTACACCGTAAGTCCAAGGCGGGTCAGCTCCCCGGACAGCCACCTGCGCTCCCGCGCAATAGCTTCTGTGGACGCGCGCACATATCCGGTCTCGCCGAGAGCCGCCAGCCCGGCCGCCTGTGCCACGCTGGAAACGCTCCAGGGCTGGCGCACCTGCTTTAACCGCTCCATCAGTTCCCCGTCGGCACAGAGGCCGTAGCCCAGGCGCAGCCCCGCCATCGCATAGAGCTTGGTAAACGCCTTGAGCACAAATACATTGGGGTATTTTTCCAAAAACGGAATCAGAGAACAGGACTCCGGGGCGTCCAGAAAATCGCAAAAACACTCGTCCACCGCCAGACGGACGCCCTGTTTGCGGCAGACCCCGGCCACCCACTCCATGTCCTCCCGCGGGATGGACACGCCGGTGGGATTGTTGGGATTGCAGAGAAACAGAAGCTGCGGCTCCCCGCACAGCTTTTCCAAAAGCTCCCGGGGATTGAGCCGGAACCCGTCCTGTTCCCGCAAATCCAGCCAGGATACCCGGCAGTCCACGGCAGCCAATGCCTGCTCGTATTCGGAGAAGGCCGGGGCCGTAACCAGGGCGCGCTTTGGCTTAAGCGCCAGCGCCAGCCCGAAGATCAGGTCCGCGGCCCCGTTTCCGCAGATCACCTGCTCCTGCGGCACGCCGTGATACGCGGCCAGGGCTGCCGTCAGCTTCCGGCTGCTGCTGTCCGGATAGACCGTGCAGTCCCCCAGACTGTCTGCCGCCGCCCGCCGCACCGCCTCAGGCAGGCCAAACGGGTTTAAATTGGCCGAGAAATCCAGATCCACCTCCTGGCTGTAGATATCTCCTCCGTGCTGATATTCCATGGTCCTGTCCTCCTTCACAAAACTGCCCGCAACGCGGGAATTTCCGCCAACTGCGGCTGCGCTGCCGCCCACAGCGCCAAGATTACGGCTCACAATGCCAGCGCTGCCGCCCACAACGCCAGAACTCCCGCTCACAATGCCAGCGCTGCTGCCCACAACGCCAGAACTCCCGCCCACAATACCAGGAATAACAGCTGCGCGCCAAACATCAGCCGGTTAATTCTGCGCACGTCCGCCGCCTCGATGGCCCTCCTGTCATCCCCGATATAGGGCTTGGAACAGAGCGTGCCGAAATACCAGGCATCCCCGGCCAGCCTCAGGCCCAAAGCCCCGGCGCAGGCCGCCTCGGACTGCGCGGAATTGGGGCTGGCATGGTTGAACCGGTCCCGGCAAAACACCTTAAACGCCCCCCGGCCGTCAAATCCCGGAAGCAGCGCGGCGCAGGCGCAAAACAACAGTCCGGTGAGCCGGGAAGGAATCAGATTGACCAGATCGTCCAGTTTAGCCGCCGCCCGGCCCAGTTCCCGGTAGCGGTCGTTTTTATAGCCCACCATAGAATCCATTGTGTTCACCGCTTTGTAGAGATAGCCGCCCACAGGTCCCAGAAGAGCTATGTAAAGCATAGGGGCGATCACACCGTCGGAGGCGTTTTCCGCCACCGTCTCCACCGCAGCCCGCAGGATGCCACTGCCGTCCAGAGGCGCGGTGTCCCGGCCCACAATCATGGAAACGTCTCTCCTGGCCTGCTCCACGTCGCCCTTTTCCATGGAACGGCAGACCTTCATGCTCTCCGCGCACAGGTCCTTAGCGGCCAAAAGCTGGTAACACATCAGACTCTCCGCCGCCAGCAGAAAACACGCGCCCGCCCGCCCCGGCAGATGCAGCGCAAACCCGCCCAGGGCCGCCAGAAGCAGCCCGGGAACCACAGTCCAGAAGCCGCACATGAGGGCCGCCAAAAGCAGCCCCGCGGGTCGCTCCCGGCCCGAAAACCGCGGCCGCAGCAAGCCCTCCAGCCAGGCGATCATCCGCCCCATCAGCCGCACCGGGTGCGGCAGCCAGCGCGGGTCGCCAAACAGCCAGTCCAGCGCGCAGCCCCCCAACAGGGCGCCTCCATGAAATACAAACAATCCAAACCAACCTGATTCCAGTCCAAACATGCAGTCAATCTCTCCCGTCCTCTGTTCTGTATCGCCGCCGGGCATCCGGCTATTTGATTCTCTGTCCCAGCCCGCAGTTTACCCGCCAGACCTGCTCCGCTTCTGCCGCCAGACGGCAGCAGACCCGCCCCGTCTCCTCCCGCCAGGTCCGCTCCATCGGGTCTGTGGGGACAATACCTCCGCCGATCTCATCGGTGACGATCACGCGGTCCGGCCGGGCCTGCCGCATCACTTCCGCAAGCTCCGCCAGATCCACCGCCACCTCCCCGGACACGATCCTGCGCACAAAAGCCTGGAGGTTATGGCAGAATGAAGCGGACAAAAAGCACTCCGGCTCCGCGGCCGCACCGTCGACCCATGCCACAGCCCGGCCGCCTGGGGAACCGCCGGCCAGTTCGCCAGTCATTCCACCTGCCCGCCCGCCGTCCCGCTCCCCGGTCATTCCGCCTGCCCGCCCGTCGTCCGGCTCTCCGGTCATTCCGGCAGCCTGCCCGCCGTCCGGCTCTCCGGTCATTCCGCCTGCCTGCCCGTCGTCCGGCTCTCCGGTCATTCCGGCGGCCTGCCCGCTGGCCAGTTCTCCAGTCAGCTCCCGTTCCACAAAATCCCGTTTCCCCTGGGCCGTTCCGCCTGTCACCAGAATCATATCATCTCCGCCTTTCCAATATCTTCATTTCCGCTCCGCCCTATCCGGCAAAGCCCATATGTCCGGCCGCCGCCAGCCAAAACAGTCCGGCCAGTTCGCAGATTTGCAGAAAATACCCGGCCAAATCCCCGGTAATTCCTCCGAACTGTCCAACCGCCATCCGGCGGTAATAGGCGAATACCAATAGCTGCACCGCCACAAGACCGAGCGCCGTAACCGCGCTTCCGCCCGGAATCACTGCGCCGCCAAGGCACAGGGCCGCGGCCAGCCAAAGACTCAGGCTGATTCCCGCCGCCCGGCGCTTGGCCCCGTCCGAGAAGGTTGCGGCCAGGCCGCTCTTTTTTGCACACGGAAAAAATACCACCGACAAGCCGCTGAGCGCCCGCTCCATCACAAAAACCGGAAGGGCTAACGGCCAGAGCCCCAGGGCCGTGACCTCATACGCCGCGGCCGCATACAGGAGCAGATATCCCCCGCAGCCGATCACTGCAAAGGCTCCCACATGGGGATCCTTGAGAATCTCCAGCTTCTTCTCCCGGTCCCCGTACGAGTGGATGGCATCCATGGTATCCAGAAATCCGTCCATGTGGATTCCCCCGGTGACGATCAGAGGCAGGGCCGCAGCCACCAGAGCGCTGCCCGCAGCCGTAAATCCAAGCCGCCCGCCCGCCCACTGCCAGAACCACAGCGCCAGCCCCTCGATCACTCCCACCACCGGAAACCAGCACATCACGTAGCCCATGCGCTCCCTGGTCCAGTTGACCGTTGGAACGGGGAATTTCGAGTACATGGAAACAGCGATTAAAAGAGAATACAATCCGTTCATATCCTACCTCCCTGCCCGGCGCTGCCGTTTTCCTTAAGCACCACCGGAATTCCGTAAACCACTTCCACCACCCGGTCAGCAAGCTTTTCAAGGCGTTGGTTAACCCAGCCCATCAGCCGGATATACTCCATCGTCTCTACCTCATAGGAAATCCCGTCAAGTCCCACCTCGTTGGTGACGACAACCAGCTCTGCGGCCTGGCGGGCCAGGCTTGTGATCCCGTCCACCACCGCCTCCCCGGCGGCACCTGCCGGTTCCGGCGCGCAGTCCGGCAGCGTTCCCCCGCCAAACATCTCATTGGCGGCCAGATTGGACACGCATTCCAAAAGCACCGCCGTCTGGTCCGGGCCGTCGGGAATCAGCAGCGCGTTCAGCCCCCTGGGGCGCTCAATCGTGTGAAAGCCCTTCCCTGCCCTCTGCTTCCGGTGGCGCTCCACCTTTCTCCGGTCTTCATCCCCCCAGACCTCCATGGTGGCCACATACCATTTGCAGGAGCAGCCGCTGCCCGCCACAAGATTCTCCGCATACTCCGATTTTCCGCTTCCGCAGCCCCCAGTCACCAGTGTGATCATGTACTCCTGTTCCTCTCTGTGTTACTGCTCACTCCGATCCCAGTAACACGCTACGCGATGCACAGAAACGGCAAAAAACGCCGTTTCGCGCCGCTATCCCCGGGTTTTCTGCGACTTCCGCTATGCTCCACTCGCAAAAACGCCTTGCGGGATATTACCTGTAAACCGTAACCTCTCTGTCTTTATTTCAGGGGCTGGTACTGTTCCACCTGCATCTCCCCGAAGGTGCTCATTCCGTCATAAACCGCAAAGGCCATATCCAGCAGCGGAAACAGCGCCGCCGCGCCGGTGCCCTCGCCCAGGCACATACCGGCGTTAATGGCCGGTTCCAGCCCCAGCGCCTCCAAAGCCATGGCCCCAGCCGGTTCCGCCGACACGTGGGAGGCCAGAAGGTATCCGCTCACAGCCGGGCAGATGCGCACCGCCGCCAGCGCCGCGGCCGCGCAGATCAGACCGTCCAGAACCGCCGGAATACCGAAGTAGGCGCAGCCCAGGTAAAGCCCCGCAAGCCCGGCCAGATCCAGTCCCCCCACCTTGCTCAGAACATCCACTCCATCCCCCTTATTCGGGCGGCGGAGGCGGATTCCCTCCTCGATCACGGAAATTTTCCTGCGGTAGGAGGTTGTATCCAGTCCGGCGCCCCGGCCGGTTACCCGGCTGGGCGGCTGCTCCAGAAGCACCGACAGCACCGCGCTGCTGGTTGTGGTGTTTCCGATGCCCATCTCACCGGATCCCAGAAGCGTAAACCCCCGTCGGCTCATTTCCCCCGCCACGGCGATCCCCGTCTCCAGGGCCTGTACCGTTTCCCGGCGGCTCATGGCCGGTTCCTTCAGGAAATTGCGGGTTCCGCGGGCTACCTTCATCCGCAGGATACCGGGAGAGGACGTCTCCCCGGCGATGCCGATATCCACAGGGATCACCTCCGCCCCGGCCACCGCGGCCATCCGGCAGACGCAGGAAGTGCCGTCCCCCATGTGCTCCGCCACGATGGCGGTCACTTCCTGTCCGGTCTGGGTCACTCCCTCCTCCACGATTCCATTGTCCGCGCACATGACCACAATGGCCTTGTTGCCGATGGTGATCCTGGGCGTTCCCTGAACCGCCGCTATGCGGACCAGATCCCGCTCCAGCGCGCCCAGGCTGTTTAACGGCTTCGCCACGCTGTCCCAGCGCCGCCGCGCCAGGTCCGCCGCCGCCTGATCCGGTTCTTTTATAGAATCAATCACGTTCTGCAATGTCAGCATTTTTCTCTACCAGCTTTCCGTTTTTTTCATTATAATACTGCCTGCACTGCTCCCCAAAACGCCGGACAAACTCCGGGCAGGAGGGATAATACAGATGGGGAAATCCTGCCAGTACCCGCTTTTTCTCCCGCATGGCCGGCCAGCTCCTACGGCCCGTGGGCTTGACCGCCCTCATAACCGCCAGCTCGCCGTCCCGGGCGCAGTGCCAGTAATGGAACTCGTGGGCGCGGACCATTTCCCCGTGTTTCAGATAGAGCCCGTCCTGCCCGGAGGAAACCGTGATATAGCCGAACTGCCGCAGTTTGTTTTCCCGCAGTCCGGTCCCTTCAAATACCCCGGCCATGGGATAAACCGCTCCGTCGTCCCCCTCCAGCTCGTCCAAAAGATACAGATACCCGCCGCACTCGGCCAGAATGGGCATGCCAAACTCCGCCGCACTGCGGATGCGTTCGCGCATCTCCTGATTCGCGGCCAGCTCCCCCGCGTGCAGCTCCGGGTAACCGCCGCCCAACAGCAGGCCCGCCGCCTGTTCTGGCAGCTTGCGGTCATGGATGGGGCTGAAATAACACAGCTGCGCCCCTGCCTCCTCCAGCGCCCGCAGATTTTCCCGGTAATAAAAGCAGAACGCCTCGTCCATGGCCACTGCCAGGCGGAAGGAAGGCCGGGCGGTCCCGCTTCCACGGGTGGAGGCGTCGTTAAGAGGATTCTTCCGGAAGTTTACGGCCTCCGCCGGTTCAGCCGCCTTCTCAGAGCCGGAACCGGCCCCTTTATCAGCCTCCTCTTCCCCAGCTCCCAGTGCCAGAATTCCTTCCCAGTCCAGCGTCCGCTCAAGCTCCTCCCCCAGGCGCTTCACCACCCCCTTCAGGTCCGCAATCTCATCGGGCAGTACCAGCCCCAAATGACGGCTCTCAATGTTCAGCCAGTCCATTTTCGGTATATATCCCAGGCACTTGACCGGCAGCTCCGCCTCAACGGTCTTTTTTAACATGTCATACATCCCGCCGCCCACGCGGTTGAAAATCACCCCGGCAATGCGGTTTCCCCGGCCCATTCCATCCGCCGGGGTATAGTTCAAAAAGCCCTGGATCAGGGCCACCAGGGATAAGCTGGCGCCCCGCCCGTCCACCACCAGAATGGCCGGAAGCTCCAGAATCTGCGCCATCTCCCGGGAACTCCCACGGACCGAGACGCCCCCAAGGCCGTCGAAATACCCCATCACGCCTTCCACCACGCCGAACCCCTCCGGCCCGGCGGTCTCAGCCAGAGTCCGCTCCGCCAGAGCCCTCACCTGGTCCACGGGCAGAAAAAAGCTGTCCAGATTACAGCTCTCCACCTCCAGCACCTTCCGGTGAAACAGCGGATCGATGTAATCCGGCCCGCACTTGAACGCCGCCAGGCCCACGCCCTTCTGCTTCAGGACCGCCAGAAGCCCCATGACCGCCACCGTCTTGCCGCTGCCGCTGGAGGGCGCGGCGATCAGCACGCCTCTCACAGCGCGCCCTCCCCGGGCTGTGGGTTCTGCATCAGCGCGATGCAGACCGGGTTGCCCGCGCAGGGCATATGGTAATTCCCCGCTGTGCGGAACGTGTCCACGCGGACCTGAATCATTTCCCAGACCGCGAACCGGAAGCGTTTCCGGCACTGCAAAAGCTCCGCCATTGTCTCCGGCGTGACGGCGTTGACCACGATTCTGGCCCCGGGCGCTTTCTCAAGTACCTGTTCCACCACCGGAAGGAGCGCTCCCCCGCTTCCGCCCACAAACACGTGGGTGGGGGCCGGCAGGCCGGCAAATGCCTCCGGCGCGCTACCGGGAACCACATGGAATCCCTTCCAGTTTCCCAACAGCCGCTCCCCGTTGACTCTTGTGAGCTCCAGGGCCTCCTCCTTTTTCTCCACCGCGTAGACCTGGCCCGCGCCCCAGGCTTTCAGGGCCAGCCCCATTTCCACGGACACCGAGCCGGTGCCGGAACCCACGTCAAAACACACCGCTCCCGGCCACAGCCCCAGCTTTGTGAGAGAAAGTGCCCGCACCTCGGACTTGGTCATGGGAACCTTTCCGCGGACAAACGCGCTGTCGGGAAGGCCGAAGGAGCAGAATGCCGCGTTTACCGCCCGGACATTCTCCGCCACCGCGCAGCATAAACCGCCGAACGGCCGGTTTGTATCGCTCAATAAAATCTGCTCCGGGCTTCCCGCCTCGATCCGCTCTTCTGCCGCGGCGAGATTCTCCCCGATCCAGAGGCGGCAGTCCGAAAGCCCGCCTTCCAAAAGGGCGGCGCACAGCTCCCGCACGCCGATTTTCCCGCCTAAAAGCAAAAAACTCTCTCCATGGCTGCGGACCCAGCCCGCCGGGTCCACATCTCTGCCGTGGCAGCTCAAAACCGCCATGTTCTGCCAATTTTTTCCAAGTCTGGCTGCAAACCAGGACATGCTGGAAATTCCGGGCACCAGCTCAGTCTCCCAGCCCTGTTCTTCAAACGCGGCGGCGGCCCCGGAGGCGGCGCTGTAAAATCCCGTGTCCCCGGAAACCAAAAACACCGCCCGGGTCCATTTTTCCTTATTCAAAAATTCCACGATCTCACCGGTGCGGTGGGAGGCCAGAACCGCATGGCCGGAGAGCTCCCCCGAAAGTCCCTCTGTCAGACGGGGCGCGCCCACAACCACCTGCGCCTCCCGCAGGCGGCGGCTTCCCAGGCCCGTGAGCTGTTCCGCTGTGCCCATCCCCGCGCCCACAATCGAAATTTTCTTATCACACATGCTGTCTCCTCCTCCACTGTTCATAGCGCTCCATCACCTGGTCCGCGCTCAAACCCTGCGCCGCGCTCAGACCGCGCTCCGTCTCCGGCCGGTCGATGACCAGCGCCACCGCTCCCGCCTCCCCGGCGGCCCGCACCTTTTCCCGAAAACCGCCGTTGTCCCCCGTGTCCTTTGTCACAAGAAAACGGCAGTTGAATTCCGCCAGCTGGGACCGGTTGGTCTCTTCGGAAAACGGCCCCTGCATCGCGATGATATGGCGGCCGGAAAGCCCCTGGTCCAGACACGCGCTGAGGGACGGCAGCGTGGGCAGCACCCGGGCGTAAACCCGTGTGGCGAAATCCGGAAGTTGTGAGAAAGCGGCCAATTCCTTGCTGCCGGTGGTAACCAGAATATTCCCATCCCGGGCCGCCAGCCATTCCACGGCCGCCTGCACGGAGGGCACCCGCACCACGCCGCCCTCAGGGCTTTCCGCACCGGACCGCGGGCGCATGTCCCCAGGGCTTTTCTCCCCGGACCGCAGTCCCATGTCCCCAGAGCTTTCCTCCCCAGACCGCGGGCGCAGACACCGCAAGTATTCCCGGCCGGTCTTTTCGCAGGCTTCCCGCACATTCCGGGTCACCTGGTCCGCGTACGGGTGGGTGGCGTCCACCACCAGGCCCGGCTCCTCCTCCAGAATCAGACGGCGCATCTCCTCCGCGTCCATCCGCCCGATCCGCACGTCCAGGCAGGGGTTGGCTAAAAGCTCCGGCTCCAGCACCTCCCGGCCATAGTCCGTGGCCACGCAGAGGATCGTCCGCTGCCCTCTGCCCGCCAGGCGGGCCGCCAGCTCCCGTCCTTCCGTGGTGCCGCCGAACAGCAGCACCGGTCGCAGGCGCTCAACCGCGCTGTCCATGACGGTATCCCCTGGGCGTCACCATATAGTCCCCGATGCGGCGGGTTTGGGAATTTCCCACAAACACCGTAGTGAACATATCCGCCTTCCAGTCCCGCAGTTCCCGCAGCGTCATCACCCGGTATTCCTGGCCCTGCCTGCCGATGTTGCGCACAATCCCACAGATCCGTTCTCCGCCGCAGCGGGCCAGCAGGCGGTCGCAGGCCATGGACAGGTAATCCCCTCTGGCCTTGCTGGAGGGATTGTAGAGGCAGATCACAAAATCCCCCTCCGCCGCCAGCTCCAGGCGTTTCCAGATAGTCTCCATGGGGGTCAGCCGGTCGCTGAGGCTGATCACCGCAAAATCGTGCATCAGCGGCGCGCCCAGCACGGCGGCTCCGGCGCAGGCAGCCGTCACGCCGGGAATCACCCGCACCGCCACCTCCGGATACTCCGGGGCCAGCTCTAAAATCAGCCCGGCCATGCCGTAAACCCCGGCGTCCCCGCTGCACACCATAGCGGTGCTGCGGCCCCCGGCGCAGCACTCGAAGGCCAGGCGGCACCGCTTTTCCTCCTGAGTCATGGCGGTGGTCAGAACCTCCTTGTCCGGATAGCGCTCCCGCAGCAAATCCACATACACCGTGTATCCGGCCAGAACCTGGCTCTGCCGGACCGCCTCGTCCGCCTGGGGCGTCATCTGCGCCTCTCCCCCAGGTCCGATTCCCACCACATATAAAATTCCGGCCATCACGATTCCTCCCCTTTTCTGAATTCCGTGGTAAACTGCGGGTGATACAACAGGGACCGGTCGTATCCCGCCTGGGAAACGCTGTCCCCAACGATCACCAGCGCGGTCTTTGAGATGCCCTCCCGCCCGGCGGTATCGGCCAGCTGGTCCAAACGGCAGATCACCGTCTTTTCCTCCGGCCAGGTAGCCTTGTAGACAATGGCCGCCGGAGTGGAAGGCTGATAGCCCCCGTCCAGCAGCTCCCGCTGCAGCCCGTCCAACAGGCCGGCGCTGAGAAACACCACCATGGTAGCGCCGTGGGCCGCAAAGCAGGACACCGACTCCCGGTCCGGCACCGGGGTCCGCCCCGCCATCCGGGTGATCACCACGCTCTGGGAGACGCCCGGAAGCGTGTACTCCATGCCGAGCGCCGCGGCCGCGCCGCAGAAGGAGCTGACCCCCGGACAGAGATCATAGGAAATTCCCAACCGGTCCATGGCGTCCATCTGCTCCCGGATCGCCCCGTAAAGGCAGGGGTCCCCGGTGTGCAGGCGTACGGTGTCAAGTCCCTGCTCCTCCGCCTCCCGGATCACCTCCAGAACCTCCTCCAGCGTCATGAGGGCGCTGTTGTAAACCCGGCAATTTGCCTTCAAACCGGCCAGCAGCTCCGGGTTCACCAGAGAACCCGCGTAAATCACCACATCCGCCGCTTCCAACAACTTCTGTCCCCGAACCGTAATCAGATCCGGCGCTCCCGGCCCGGCTCCCACTATATGTACCATCCTTTATCCTCCTGCCTTTATCTTCTCAATCAGCCCGTCCGCGCCTTTTGTGCGGCCCAAAAGCCCTCTGGCGTTGGTAAAGACCACCGCCTCTATTTTCATGGCCTTTCCGGCTCTGCGGCGCAGGCAGCCGTCCATGCGGCGGATCACCCGATCCATCACCGCCTGCCCCAGGCCGGGGACCTGCTCCATATATTCCAGGGCCTGGTCCACGGTGATGGACTCCAGAATCTGTTCCACCAGCTCCGGTCCCGCCCCGCAGGCCGCTCCGTGGGCGGCCAGTATCTCCATGCGCCCATCCGCCACCGAGGAGTGGGTGTTCATAATCCCGGCGGCCACTTTGACCAGTTTTCCGGCGTGCCCCACCAGAAGCACCTCCCGAATCCCCTCCTCCACCGCCATATCGATGGAAGCTCCGATGTAATTGCTGCACTTTACCGCCCGGTCCAGATCCAGCCCCAGGCGTTCCCGCACAAAGGTCTCGCCGTAATTTCCCGGGGTCAGTACCAGCGTTCCCGGTCCCCCGGCCGCCTGCTGCCGGATATCCAGGCGGATGGTGGCCAGCAGGGCCGCCTCACTCATGGGCTCCACGATGCCCGTGGTGCCCAGTATGGAGATTCCTCCCCGGATTCCCAAGCGGCTGTTAAAGGTATCCAACGCCCGCGCCTCCCCCTCCGGGGCAAAAATCACAATCCACAGCGTCCCCGCAAAATCCCGGCCGGCGCAGACCCGCTCCACATGCTTAAAGATCATGTCCCTGGGCACCGGGTTAATGGCATATTTCCCCACTTCGCAGCTCAGTCCAGCCTTTGTGACGAGTCCGATCCCCACTCCACCCTTTATTTTCAGCGTCAAACCGCCATTTTTATATTCATACCACCCACCAGGCGTTTCCGGCTCAGGAGGCGCAACTCCCACCCGGGCGCAAATCTGCATGCCGTGGGTCACGTCCGGGTCGTCCCCGCCGTCCTTGCGGACCGCGCAGCTCACCCAGCCGGAGGCCCGCCGTATCTCCTCCACGCTCAGAAGGAAACGCACCCCACCCGGCGTCTCCACCGAAACCTGTTCCACGGCCTCCTCCCCCAACAACATGGCGGCAGCTGCCATGGAAGCCGCTGCCGCGCAAGTGCCTGTGGTGTATCCGCACCTTAACTTTTTCTGCTGCTTGTAAATATATGTATTTTCCATTCCTGTCCTCTGACCATTCTGATCTCACCAGTAAGTTATACCATATCAAAAAAAAAATCTCAATCTTTTCAAAAAAAGTGTTTACCTTTTTGGAAATTTGTGCTATGATATCAAACGGTGGTTACGGGATCATAGCTCAGTTGGGAGAGCGCCTGCTTCGCATGTAGGAGGTCGAGGGTTCGAGTCCCTTTGGTTCCACTCATTTAATAGCGGTAAAACCTTGTATTTTCAAGGGCACTAAAACTTCCATTTTTTGAGTGGGAGTTTTTTTAATGTTAACATTTTACTTTCTTGTTTTAGATTGGCGGGAATGATTGCGTCATAAATCCCCTGATAAGGCGACAATGATCGTTTTAACTGTGAATTATCTTTTAGCAGCGCAGAATCCCCCCTTACTCATACTTCTATTATAATGTCGTTAGCTATCTTTTTTCTTTTCTATGGATAGTTTTCAGGGGCAGGCGTGATTTGTATGAATCACGCCTGCCCCTGTGTAGGGCTATCTATTTCCCGATAGCCCCTTTAAACTATTAAGCTGGTTAGAATCTCCCATTATTTACTACGGTACGACCTGTGTAGTGGGCTCTTGAAGCCTTTGATAGAGTGCTTGAGATTCATAGATATTTACATTCATAAAAGCATGTCGTTTTTGCTTTGGATTACTGGATTCGTTAATGGTATGATACGTCACCGTACAGTAACCCTCCGGAAGCTGAGCGTCCCATCGTTGAAATACATTTTCAACATACGGAAGTTCTTTGTCTGCAAAAGCCTGATAAATCTGCTCTTCATCCTCAAAACCACCATAAAGTAATGTGGCGAATACAATTTGTTGTTTCCAGTCCTCCCACGACATTTGATTTGAGACATCTATCTGATCAAATACTGTAATTAACACCCGTTCGCCCTCGATCTTTGCAGAGGTAATACCCGCAATTAATAATCTTGTGCTGGGATTAACAGAGGCTTCCTCTATACTAATTGTATCTGAATAAGTTATCATTGGGCTGCGAACAATATGCATTCTTCGCCCTTCAGCCAAAGAAGTGGTTTCCGATTCGGAAAGTATTCCTGGTAACCCGGATTTTTCCAACGCTCCGATAATAACTTCCTCATCTAACGGGAAAGTGGGTTGAGGTAGAACGTCCTTTTTGAAGATAGAAACAAAGCAAAGCATACCGAGCACGCCAACAGCAAGAAATACGAATATCAACCGTTTCATAGTAATCAACATCTGCACTCTCCTAATCAATAGCCCCATTTTGACATGACTAAGTGCGGGTTATGACCAGCTGCCAAACTATATCCTGGCGTGGCCCAATAAATAAGTGGACCCCAAACTCCAACGTGACATTCAATTCTCAGCAATCGAACCCTCTGGTTGGTTTTAGAGGTTGTGTATCCGCATGTCGTGCATGCCGACCAAGCATAGTGACGATAATACGTACAGGTATCTGATACTAAATCAGACTGCATAGGACAGGGCTTCGGGTCAGCCCCCCATTCCCAATCTTCAGTATACCCTTTATAAGAGTTGGTCCAAATTGGTCCAAAATCCGGTTCAGCTTTCCCGCCCCCTCACTCCGCCCGCAGCCGCACCTCCCGCACAGCCAGCGCCACCGTCACGCCGTTTGCCGCCTGCTTTCCAAGGATCAGACGCCCATCCCCCGCCGCAGCCACGGCGGCCCGCTCACACACGCAGTCCACGCCCACCGTCTCCCGCACAAAACCGGACTCTGAAAATTCTCCCGGCACCCGCATAAGCTCCTCCGCAGAATATGTAATAAATTCCCAGTTATATTCCCGGGCCAGCTCCAAAATCCCCTGCTCCTCCCGTTTCAAGTCGATGGAGGCCACACAGGCCACAGCCTGCTCCATGACTCCCGCGCGCTCCAGGGCCAGCCGCACCTGCTCCCGCAGCGTTTGAACCGGCGTTCCCCGGCGGCAGCCAAGTCCCACAACCACAGCTCTCGGAACCAGCCGCAGCGTCTCCCCGGACACCGCCGGATGCTTCTCCACGCCAATGTAGATGTTGCGCCCGCAGGTCCGCGCCGTGCAGCCCTCCGGCGTCCAGCCGTCCGTCGGCGTTGTGCCGCATTCCACCTGACAGGTATTCAGGAAACCCACCTCCCTGCCCTCCAGCAGATCCATTGCCACATGACGGGCCGCTTCCCGGTCCGCGATCATCAGGCCGTTTTTGGCGGCAAAGACATCCACCGCGAAAACCCGGTTCACATCCGTGGCCGTGGTGATCACCGGCACAGCATGGCAGAGTTCTGCAATCAGGCGGGCCAACTCATTGGCCCCGCCCACGTGGCCGGATAAAATCGGGATCACAAATTGTCCCGCCTCGTCCATCACCAGCACGGCTGGGTCCGTCAGCTTGTCCTTCACCAGGGGCGCGATAGCCCGCACCGCGATGCCTGCGGCTCCCACAAACAGCATGGGCCGCCCTGCGGCGAACATTTCCCGGGCAAACGAGGCAGCTCCCCCCTCGGGCGTCCGGCTTATGCCCTCCGCCTCCATCTCAGGGGTCAGAAACCGCTCCGGCGCCCTGCAGACGCAGTCCGCCCTCCCGCGCAACAGCCCGGAAAGCCGGTGCAAAAGCCCGGTCCCCCGGGCCGTAAAGCTGATTATTCCCAATTCCATGTTGTATCTCCTCCGTCCCCGGCCTGACGGCCGGGTTCATTTCTCATCTAAGTATACGCCATTTGGCCGCAGTTTTCAATCACAGCCCGGCAAGCGATCAGGCCCCCTGCTCCTGCTCCAGAGCTTCCCGCTTCATCTCGCGCTTTTTCTTGGTGATCAGGCCGCCGATCTTGCCGCTCTCCTTGGCGGTCAGGCTTCTCCAGCCCCCCGCGATCACCTTGTCGCCAAGGCCCAGCTCCTGGGCAATCTCAAATTTCAGCTGCTCCTGAGGGGTCAGATCCTTGGGGTTAAATGGTTCGTTTTTCTTCGCTTTCGGCATAATTCAAATACTCCTTTCATGGTCCTTCGCAGGCCGTGAAACAAGGCCCAACGAATCCTACCCCAAGTATGCCCAGGCCTACCCCATGTATACAGGTCTTCCCGATAATCCTTGCTTTTTCATAGGTTCTATACTATAATGTTTCACATATTATACCCAATATCGTTCCATATGGCGGCTATGCCGCAGCGGACTTTTGTACGAAAGGATAAATGCCGTGAATATCGCAATTATAGACGACTCCGTGGAAGAAGCGCGCCAGTTATCCGGTTACGTTCAAACCTATTTCCATTCCGTCCACATCTTACAGCGGACCGAGCTCTTTACCGCTGCGGCGGATTTTCTGCAGGTCTGGAAAAAGGATTCCTATCAGCTGGTTTTCATCGATATCTACCTGGGTCAGGAAACCCTGGGACTTGAAATCGCGGAGCAAATACGCCGGGAGGATGAGAGCTGTATCATCATTTTCACTACCAGCAGCAGCGATTTCGCCCTCAAAGGCTACGAGGTCCGCGCCCTGGACTACCTGCTCAAGCCCATCGGCTACGACCGTTTCTGCCGCGCCATGGAGTACGCCCACCGGGAGCTGGAGAACACCGGCCGCTACATCGAGGTCAAGGTGAGCCGTATCATGGTCAAGATTCTGTTGGACGATATCTGTTACGCGGATTACTCCAACCACTACATACAGATTCACACACCGCGGCGGATGTACCGCACCTATATGCGGTTTGAAGACTTCTCCAGACTGCTTTTATGCTATCCGCGATTTCTCTGCTGCTACCGCAACTGCATCATCAACATGGACCGGGTTGTGGAGATGGAGAAGAACGAATTTCTTCTGGCCTCCGGGGACCGGATCCCCATCTCCCGGAGCATGCGCCTTGCCATCCACCAGCAGTACGCGGATTACCAATTCAAACATTTACACGACGGCATAAGCGGCGGCTGACGATTTTGTCTCCCGCCGCTCTTCCTTTTCCCCCGCACTATCCCATTTTCCAAATGCCAGCGCCGTCCCAGGCGTCAGGTCTTAAAAAGGCAGCTCCCGCAACGGGAACTGCCTCTTTCGTTTCCTACTGTCTTTTGCAATTAATAATTGTTGATGTCCACATCCGCCACGTCGGAATCTTCCATACGCTCCTGGCCGCCGCCCATCAGGGCTTTGATGCTCAGGCTGATCTTGTGGTCGTTCTCGTTGAAGTCCACGACTCTGGCCTCGATCTCCTGGCCGATTCTCAGAACGTCGGAGGGTTTCTCCACGTGCTCTCTGGAAATCTGGGATACGTGAAGCAGTGCGTCCACGCCGGGCTCCAGCTCGATGAATGCGCCGAAGTCGGTCATACGGGCAACACGTCCAACTACAATATTGCCGGCCGCATAACGCTCAGCAGCGGTCACCCAGGGATTGGCCTCCGGGAACTTTAAGCTCAGGGCAATCTTCTCGCCCTGGATGTCTTTGATCAGAACTCTCACCTGCTCGCCGGTCTTGAACACCTTCTTCGGGTTCTCAACTCTGCCCCAGCTCATCTCGGAGATGTGCAGCAGGCCGTCCGCGCCGCCAAGGTCGATAAACGCGCCGAAATCGGTCACGTTCTTCACAACGCCGTCGGTCACGTCGCCGGGCTGGATTCTGGAGAACAGCTCCTCCTTCATCTTGGCCTTCTGAGCAACCAGAAGGGCCTTGCGGTCGCCGATGATTCTTCTTCTCTTGGGGTTGAATTCGGTGATGATGAACTCAATGTCCTGTCCGGCATACTTGGACAGGTCTTTCTCGTAGCTGTCGGAAACCAGGCTTGCGGGGATGAATACCCGTGCGCCTTCCACTTCCACGCTGAGGCCGCCGTCCAGAACCTGGGTAACCTTCGCGGTCAGCACTTCCTGGTTCTCAAACGCCTCCTCAAGACGGCGGTTGCCTCTGTCGGCAGCCATACGCTTATAGGATAATGATACCATGCCCACGCCGTCGTTCAGCTTGATGACCTTCGCTTCCATCTCGTCACCAACCTGTACCTTGGTGGTCAGGTCTACATTGTTGTCGTTGCTGTACTCGTCCCGGGTGATAACGCCCTCGGACTTGTTTCCTGCAATACTCAGAATAATCTCATCTTTGCTGACTTCGATGACCTGACCGGTGACTATCTCTCCTGTAC
>ENA-UOJP01000841-UOJP01000841.1-human-gut-metagenome-genome-assembly--contig:-C102-NODE-841-length-47518-cov-61.902071_pt1 | contig 47518 bp, 48 predicted proteins | sample MGYA00242353_ERZ723900 | MGnify/ENA metagenome assembly ERZ723900 | reverse complement strand
GTCCGAAGGTGATTGCGATCAGCGCGTATGGGCAGGAACATATTGCCCGGGCGGCGTTGGCGCAGGGAGCAGATTGGTTTCTGCTGAAGCCGTACCAGCTGGAGCTGCTGATGCGCCGCATCCGTACGCTTGCAGGCGAGGCCCCTTCCCAAAAGAAGTGCACACTGGAGCACATTGTGTCCAAAGCGGTGATAGACTTGGGTGTGCAGACGAGCGCCGTTGGATTTCTGTATTTGGAACAGGCACTGCTGATTCTTCTTACGCATCAGGGCACCTGCCTGATGAGCAAGGACGTATACGCGGAAATCGCGGCCCGGAACGGTACTACGGAGCAATGCGTTGAAAAAGCGCTGCGAAAGGTGATCCAGCAGATATTTGAGGTGGATTCAGAAGCGCTGCATGCGCTCTTGAAGCTGGGACATAAAGAAGATGCATTACATTTGTCCAACGGCCGGTTCCTTACACTGATGGCGGCGGGGATCCGGCTGCACAATCTGCTCTAGGAGGGGCGTGCCGGGCGCATGAGAATGGATGTCAATGCGGTGTTGCTGCAATATTTTGAACAGACGGCTCCGCCGCAAACGCGCGCGGAAGCAGTCCTGCTGGCTGCAGCGGAGGCGTTGAGGACGCTGCTGGGAGCAGAGGAAGTCCGATTTGTGGTCCGGCTCGGTACTTTGCTGAAGGAATTGACGTTCCCGGGGCAAATCACACGGGCCCGGACGGAAAACGAAGATGATATGATATTGGCTTGCCTGGCGCATTGCGCCGGCAAGCCTGTTTGCGTTTGTGCGCAGAACGGCGGCAAGGCGGGAAATTGGCTGTTTCCGCTTCCGGCGGAGGACGGCGCGGTACACGGCGCTGCTTTGTGCAGCGTATTGGGAATCCCGGAGGATGCGGCTCTGGCCGGAGCCGAGCGCCTGACGCGAAGTCTTGCACTGCGTCTGCCGAAGCTGTTCCGGGAGAAAGAGACGGCCGGGATAAGCGGGGCTTCTGCTTCAGAATGGGAACAGGCGGCCATGCTGTCTCATGAATTCAAGACACCTCTGACGGTTGTGCTGTCCTCGCTGCAGCTGCTGCGGCGCAGGCTGTGCTGGCCTGGCAAGGATATTGCGGACGGAGTGGAAAAGTATCTGGATTATGCGGAGCAGAACTTGTATAAGACGCTGCGTCTGGCGGCAAACATTCTGGATGCGCAATACGCGGACGTAAAAAACGTTCAGGCGGAAGAATACACGGACCTTGCCGCTGCGCTTGCGGAGACAGTGGAGGGCGCCCGACCTTATGCGCAGACGTGCGGCGTTACGCTACGGTTTGAAAACCGCTCCAAAGGCCCGTGCGGCCTGCTGTGCGACACGCAGCGTCTGGACAGGATCGTGCTGAACTTGCTTTCCAATGCGCTTAAGCACACACCCAGGGGCGGCGCGGTGTTCGTTCTGCTGGAAAGGGACGGGCTGTATGCGCGTATCGTTGTGGAGGACGATGGCTGCGGCATTCCCGAGCAGGCGCTGCCGCACTTGTTTGAAAAATTCTGGCGGGGGCAGGGAGAGCGGGGAGGCTCCGGTCTGGGGCTGTATATTGCGCAGCAGTTTGCACGGATGCAGGGGGGAGAAATTCATGCGGAGAACCGGACGGAGCGCGGTGCGCGTTTTATCGTAGAGCTGCCGGTACGTCTGCCTGGGGCGGAGACAGATGTGCTTTCCAGTGTGCCGTTGCCATACAGCGGCGATTCCCGCGAAACGATGCTTCGCATCGAGCTTGCAGAACTGCCGCTTGCGCAAAAGTATATTTGACGGCTTTACTTTACAGGTAAAATCATGTAAAATAGATGAGAAAATGAAATTGCTTCGATGGGGTGCTGCTATGTCGGTGAAATACAAACGCGTGTTGCTGAAACTGAGCGGGGAGGCGCTGTCCGGGGACAAAGGCTTTGGCTTGGACATGGATACCATCCAGACCATTTGTAAAGGCATCAAAGACGCCCACGATTTGGGTGCTGAGATCGCGATCGTGGTGGGCGGCGGCAACTTTTGGCGCGGCCGCTCCAGCGGCGAGATGGAGCGTACCCGTGCGGATCAGATCGGTATGCTGGCCACGGCCATGAATGCGCTGGCCGTGGCTGACGCCCTGGAGCATTTGGGCGTAGAGGTGCGTGTGCAGACAGCTTTGTCCATGCAGCAGATCGCCGAGCCTTATATCCGCAACCGGGCCATCCGCCATCTGGAAAAAGGGAGAGTCATCATTCTGGCCTGCGGAACGGGCAACCCGTTCTTTTCCACGGACACAGCTTCGGCGCTGCGCGCTGCGGAGATCAACGCGGATATCATCTTCAAGGCGACGATGGTGGACGGCGTTTACGACAAGGACCCCAAAAAATATGCAGATGCAAAAAAATACGACACGCTTACGTTCAGCCGTGTGCTGGCGGACCAGCTTGCCGTGATGGACAGCACCGCTGCGACGATGTGCCGCGATAATTCGCTGCCCATTCTGGTATTTGATATCCTGCACCCCGAAAATATTGCAAAAGCAGTAGCGGGTGAGCCCATCGGCACGCTCGTGGTCGAGCAATAAGGAAAAGAGGAGAGACGATTATGAGCGCAGAGACAAAGACCTATGAAGACAAAATGACCGGCGTCATCAACCATCTTGTAAAGGAGCATGCGACGATCCGCGCGGGCCGTGCGAACCCCGCCATCCTCGATAAGGTGACGGTGGATTATTATGGCACGCCCACGCCCATCAATCAGGTGGCCGCGGTTTCTGTGGCAGAGGCGCGCGTGCTCACCATCAGCCCTTGGGACGCTTCTTTGATGCACGCCATTGAAAAGGCGATCCTTACCTCTGATATTGGTATCAATCCCACCAACGACGGCCGCGTGATGCGTCTGGTTTTCCCGGCTCCCACGGAGGAACGGCGCAAACAGCTCACCAAGGAAGCCATGCACATGGGTGAGGAAGCGAAAATCGCGGTGCGCAATGTCCGCCGTGACGCGCTGGACAAATTCAAAGCGAAGAAAAAGGCGGGCGAGTTGACAGAGGACGATTTGAAAAACCTCGAAAATGAGATGCAGAAGATCACCGACAAATTTGTCAAGGAGATCGATAAGACCTGCGAGGCCAAAAACAAAGAGATCATGGAAATCTGACGGAGCCCGCGCACGCGGCGTTTCCACGGCTGGATGTGTGCCGCGCGGCAGCCCGCGCGGCATTCATTTTTACAAAGGAGTCAAGAGCATTATGGCACATGAACCCGGCTTTGCAAAAGGCTTGAGCATCGGAATCATCATGGACGGGAACGGCCGCTGGGCCAAAAAACGCGGCCTGCCGCGCACTGCGGGCCACACCAGGGGCGCAGAGGTATTTCGGGATATCATCCGCTACTGCAACGAGCTGGAGGTCGCCTGCGTCACGTTTTATGCGTTTTCCACCGAGAACTGGTCGCGTCCGATGGAGGAAGTCAACGGCATTATGAAGCTGTTCGGCGAATACCTTATTATGGCGTACGATTACCAGAAGGAGAACAACCGTGTGGTGTTTTTGGGCGACCGCACGGCGCTGCCCGCCAAATACCAGGCGCAGATGAACGATATCGAGGAAAAAACCCGCGGCAACACCGGTACGGTGCTCAACGTGGCTGTCAACTATGGCGGCCGGCAGGAGATCGTGCGGGGGATGCAGATCCTGGCACGCCGTGTACAGCAGGGGTTGCTGCGGCCTGAGGACATCGACATTGAGACGGTATCGGGCGTAATGTATACCGCCGGGCAGAAAGATCCGGATTTCATTCTGCGCCCCAGCGGAGAGCACAGGCTCTCCAATTTTATGCTGTGGCAGGCGTCTTATGCGGAATTTGTGGATATGGACGTGTTATGGCCGGATTTTACCCGGACGGATCTGGACCGGGCCATTGAAGAATACAATACCCGCAGCCGCCGCTTCGGCGGAATTTGAAAGCAAAGCGAGGCATGGCTATGAAAACAAGAGTGATTACCTCCGCAGTCGGCCTGGTGGTACTGTTCGCGGTGATGGCGCTGTTCGACACCTTCGTGTTCAACGTCGTCATTGCGGCCATTTGCCTGCTCGCCATCCATGAGGTGTTCAAGGCGTTCCGGTTTGAAAAGGCTGCGTATATTTATTGGGGCTTTGTACCGTATACGCTGCTGGTGATGTTCAGCGATTTCCATATGGTTCGCATCTGTATGCTTCCGGCGTCCTACATTTTTGCGTTGTACCTCGTTTTGTGTGTCATCGGCAATTCAAAGTCCATCAATTATGCAAAGCTGGGCGGCATGGTGCTGTTTTCCTGCATCATCATGTTCTGCTTTTATTCCCTCATTTATCTCAAGCAGCTTCTGCCGCGAGCGACATACGGCTACGATGCGCTGTATTTTATTTTCCTGATTTTGGGCTTTGCCTGGGGCGGGGATTCCGCCGCATATTTTGCGGGACGCGCGTTCGGCAGGCATAAGCTGGCGCCGGTCGTCAGCCCCAACAAGACCATCGAGGGAGCCGTGGGCGGCGTGATGGGAAGCATGCTGCTGGGCGTTGTTGTTACGGCATGCTATACAGCGCTGCACGGGCAGCTTGTCGGCGTGCCTCTGGATACGCTGGGCTGGCGGTATTATGTGGTCGTTGTGCTGCTGGGTGGGTTCGGCTCTCTGCTGGGGATCGTGGGCGATCTGTTTGCCTCTGTGATCAAGCGCCAGTGCGGCATCAAGGATTACGGCACCATCTTTCCCGGGCACGGAGGCATTATGGACCGCTTCGACAGCGTGCTTTTCATCGCGCCGTTTGTCGCAATGGTCGTGACGGCGGTATTTTACTATTTTACGAAATAACGAGGCGTGATATTATGACAAAAAAGGTCACGGTCCTTGGCTCCACAGGTTCTATCGGTACGCAGAGCCTGGATGTTATCCGCGCGCAGGAATACAGCGTGTTTGGGCTGGCGGCGCATTCCAATGTGGAGCTGCTGCTGCGACAGGTACAGGAGTTTCATCCTCATTGCATTGCTGTTGTGGATGACGCGGCGGCGGACCGCGCCGCCCGGGAGCTGCACGGCATGCCGGGCGCGCCGGTCCTTCTGCGAGGCAAAGAAGGTCTTGAAGAATTGGCAGCTATGGACGGCTCGGACATCGTGCTCAACGCGGTGGTGGGCATTGCCGGGCTTGCCGCGACGCTGTCCGCCATCAAAAGCGGGCGGGATGTGGCGCTGGCCAACAAGGAGAGCCTTGTCACCGGAGGTTCCCTCGTGACGGATGCCGTCCGGGAGAATAACGTCAAGCTTCTGCCTGTGGACAGTGAGCATTCGGCCATTTTCCAATGCTTACAGGACGAATACTCGGCCAAAAGCCTGCAAAAGATACTGTTGACGGCCTCCGGCGGGCCGTTTTTCGGCCGCACGCGGCAGGAGCTGCAGAATGTTACAAAGGACGATGCGCTGCGCCATCCCAATTGGAGTATGGGAAGCAAGATCACCATTGATTCCGCCACGCTGATGAACAAAGGGTTGGAGCTGATCGAGGCTGTCTGGCTGTTCGGCCTGCCGGCAGAGCAGGTACAGGTGGTGGTACAGCGCCAGAGTATTATCCATTCGATGGTGCAGTTCAGTGACAACTCCATTTTGGCACAGTTGGGGGTGCCGGATATGCGCATTCCCATCCAGTACGCGCTTACCTGGCCGGAGCGTGTGCCCGGCCCTGCGCCGGAGCTGGACTTCACAAAGCTGCACGAGCTGACTTTTGACACAGCGGATGAGGCTACTTTCCGCTGCCTCGCGGCATGTAAAAAAGCAATCGGCAAGGGCGGCCTTGCACCGTGTGCTGCAAACGGCGCAAACGAAGAGGCAGTGCGTCTGTTTCTGGAGGGACGCATTCCGTTCCTGAAAATCGGTGAGCTGGTGGAGGGCGTTGTGGACAGCGAAGCCTTCGGCGGGCCATATACTCTGGATGACGTGTATGCATGCGACGCGGCGGCGCGCGCATATGTTTTAGCACATGTATCCTAAAAGAATGGGCGGCGGCGCGCCGGGCTGTTATACGGTCCGTACGGCGCGGCCGAACAAATGAAATAAAAGGCAGGGCACAGAATGGCATCATTTTTCAGCAGCGCGGGGTCGTTTCTCATTACGGTGTTGGCGTCGGTATTCGTATTCGGCATTGTGATTTTCATTCATGAGCTGGGGCATTTCCTCACTGCGAAGTTCAGCGGCATCCAGGTGAACGAATTCGCGCTGGGCATGGGGCCTACGCTGTTCAGCTTCACCCGCGGGGGAACAAAATACGGCTTGCGCCTGTTTCCCATCGGCGGCTTTGTCAGTATGGAGGGTGAGGACGAGGAGAGCGAAGAGGCGGGTTCCTTTACAAAGGCCCCGGTGGGAAACCGAATCCTTGTCACCGTGGCGGGCGCTGTGATGAACCTCCTTCTGGGTTTTGTGGTCCTTGTTTGCGTGGTGTGTTCGCAGCAGCTCATCAGCACGCGCACCGTAGCGGAATTTTACGAGGGTTCGTCCACACAGCAGTCCGGCCTGCAGGTGGGAGACACCATCGTTGCGGTAAACGGACGGCGCTGCTTTATCGCAAATGATATCATCTATGAGTTCGCCCGTACCCAGCAGGGGCAGGCGGACTTGACCGTATTGCGTGACGGAAAGCGCGTGCAGCTGGACAATGTGGTGTTCGATACCTACGAAGAAAACGGCGTCAACCAGCTTGTCATTGATTTTAAAGTGCTGGGCGAGAAAAAGACGGTGGGCAGCGTTTTGAAAGAGGCGGGAAACTGGACGCTCTCGCTGGGGCGTATGGTCGTGCTCAGCCTGACGGATCTTATTACGGGCCGTATCGCGGTCAACAATTTGTCCGGTCCCGTAGGCATTGTTTCCGCCATCAGTGAGGCGTCTTCGCTGGGGCTTTCTTCACTGTTGATGCTGCTCGCGCTCATTACCATCAATCTGGGCATTTTTAACCTTCTGCCCATTCCTGCGTTGGACGGCGGACGGCTGGTATTCCTTATCATCGAGGCGATCCGCCGAAAACCCATCAGCCAAAAATATGAGATCGCCATCAACGCCGCGGGATTTATCCTGCTTATCGGGCTGATGATTTTCGCCACATTCAACGATATCACCAAACTGATCGTATAAAAAGAGGGAAGACAATGCGCAAGAATACACGAGCCGTCCGTATAGGCGGCGTTACAGTGGGCGGTGGAAATCCTGTTGCAGTGCAGAGCATGCTCAATGTGCCCATTCATGATATCGCGGGAAATGTGGCCCAGGCCAAACGGCTGGAAGCAGAAGGCTGCCAGATCGTACGGGTCACGGTTCCGTCCGTTGCGGACGTGCCCGTGGTAGAGGCATTAAAGAATGCTGTAAAAATGCCTGTTGTGGCGGATATTCATTTCGATTACAAGGTCGCTTTGGCTTGCGCCGAAGCGGGCGTGGATAAAATACGCATCAACCCGGGCAACATCGGAGACGACGCCCATGTCGGCGAGGTCGCTTCGGCCTGCCGCGCAAGGGGCATCCCCATCCGCATCGGCGTAAACGGCGGCAGCCTGGAAAAGGAGATCCTTGCAAAATACGGAAAGGTTACGCCGGAAGCGCTGGTGGAGAGCGCGATGTACCATGTATCGCTGCTGGAAAGGCACGATTTCAACGATATTGTCATCTCTATCAAATCCTCCAATGTCCCCGTGGTGGTGGAAGCATACCGCCAGCTCAGCCTGCGGTGCGATTACCCTCTGCATGTGGGCGTTACCGAGGCCGGTACATACCGTATGGGCCTTATTAAATCGGCTATGGGCATAGGGGCTTTGTTGTTGGAGGGGATTGGAGACACCATTCGCGTGTCGTTGACGGACGAGCCGGAAAAAGAAGTGCGTGCGGGTTTTGACATCCTGCGCGCCGCAGGACATTTTGTGCCCGGCCCCGAGGTCGTCAGCTGTCCTACCTGCGGGCGTACAAATATCAACGTAGCCCAAATCGCCTCGGAGGTCGAGGAGCGTCTGCGCGGCTGCAATAAGCCGATCAAGGTGGCTGTCATGGGCTGCGTGGTCAATGGCCCTGGCGAGGCCAGGGGCGCGGATATCGGCATTGCCGGAGGTAAGGACTGCGCCATGCTGTTCGTCAGGGGACAGCAAGTGCGTATGCTGCGGGGTAATATCGTGGACGAGCTGTGTGAAGAGATCGAACGGTTGGTGTTGGAATAATGAAGCCCATGCTTACGCAGCTCTGGCCGCAGTTTACGGCTGACGCCGCGTTTATGAACAGCTACGGCAGCGCCATCGTGGAGCGTGTCGTTGCGGACAGGCAAAATAAAATCATCACTGTGGTATACCGTACGGCAAATCCGGTGCCCGCTGAGACCAGCGGACGCCTGATCGCATCCTTAGAGCCGCAGTTCCCGGGCTTTGCACTCAAGGTGCAGGGCCTGTTTGCATATACCTGCCTTACGTCCTGTGCCGTGTTGGAGCTGGCAGAGGAATTGAAAGACGCAGGCCTGCCCATTAACGGCTTTTTGTCGGGGGCTCAGGTGGATATTGCGGGGGAGCACATCACCGTGCGCGTGCAGAATGGTGTGCTGCTGCTGACGCAGATGGAATTTGCCGTGAAACTGGAGGAGCTGATCGCCGCGCGCACCGGAGTGCGGCCGCAGGTGGCGCTGGTGTGCGACACGGCTATTTCGGCCGAGGCCGTGGAAGAACATATCTTGAAAAAGGCGCCGCCCGCCCGCCAGTTCAAGGCCAAAAGCGAGGGGCCTGCCGTAAAGGTGCAGGGATTGGACCTGGAGGACGCGCCTGCCAAGCTGGTGAATGGGCATATGTTCCAGCCGACGGGCCTGACGGCGCTGCGCGATGTTGGGGCAGAGGCCGGCAAAGTTACGGTTTGGGGCGATGTATTTTTTACAGAGATCAAGGGGAACTGGCGCAAGATCTATTCCATTTCCATCACGGATTATACAGGCTCCATCAATCTGAAAATACGGCCGCAGGAGGGAGAAAACTGCGACAAGTGGGAGGAGCTTGGCCCCGGGGACACGCTTATCATCAAGGGCGACTGTGCCTATGACAAATACGAGCGCGATTATGTCATTTACCCTTATGACGTGCTGAAGGTGGTGCGGAAAAAGCGTGTGGACCCTGCGCCGGAAAAGCGTGTGGAGCTGCATCTGCATACGAAAATGAGCAGCATGGATGGTTTCTGTGACCCTAAAACCATCGTAAAAACGGCCCACCGCATGGGTCACCGCGCGGTCGCTGTCACAGATCACGGCGTGGTGCAGGGCTTCCCTGAAGCGATGCTGGCCACGGACGATATCCGAAAGAAAGACCCGGATTTTAAGCTTATCTACGGCGTGGAAGCTTATTTTGTGGATGACATGGTGCCCGTTGTGTATGGTGCGGCCACGGGCGCCATGAGCCAGTCCTTCGTAGTGTTCGATTTGGAGACTACGGGCCTTTCACCGGCCGACTGCGCCATCACGGAAATCGGCGCAGTGGTGGTCGAGAACGGCGAGATCACCGAAAGCTACAACAGTTTTGTAAATCCGGGCTGCCATATTCCTGAGGAAATAACGAAGATCACCAACATCACCGACGAAATGGTGGCCGATGCACCGGGGCAGGAGGAGGCGCTGCGGGCGTTTCTGGAATTTGTGGACGGCCGTGTGCTCATCGCGCACAATGCCCATGGCTTTGACATTCGCTTCTTAAAGGCGTGTGCGGAGCGGTACGGTGTGCCGTTCGGCAACACCTACATCGACACATTGCCGCTGGCGCAGGCACTCTATCTTGGACTGCGCAATTACAAGCTGGATACCATCGGTAAATATCTTGAGATCCCGCCGTTTCAGCACCACCGCGCCTGTGACGACGCGAAGGCGCTGGCACAGATCTACGTGAAGATGATCGAGGATCTTGCTCTGCGCGGCGTAACGGCGCTGGAGAATGTGAACACAGGTCTTGGCGGCACGCGTGAGCTGGCAAAGAAGAATTTTCACCTCATCATTCTGGTACGCAATGCGGCGGGTTTGAAAAATCTGTACCGTATCATTTCGGCTGCGCATATGGATTATTTCTTCAAGGTTCCGCGTGTGCCGCGCAGCCTTTTGAACAAATACCGTGAGGGACTTATCATCGGCTCCGCCTGTGAAGCGGGAGAGCTTTACAGGGCGATCGTGGAGGGGCGAAGCTTTGATGAGCTGAAAAATATCGCCGCTTATTACGATTTTCTTGAGGTGCAGCCGCTGGGCAACAACGAATACATGCTGCGGGAACACATGGTGGACAGCATCGAGCAGATTCAGGAATTCAACAAGACGGTTATCCGTCTGGGCGAAGCGTTGGGCAAAATGGTGGTGGCTACGGGCGACGTGCATTTTATGGAGCCGGAGGACGCCATCTACCGCGCGGTGCTGCAGGCGGGCAACGGCTTCAAGGACGCCGATAATCAGGCGCCGCTGTACTTCCGTACCACAGATGATATGCTCAAGCAGTTCAGCTACCTTTCTCCGGAGAAGGCGCGGGAGATCGTCATCACGAACCCAAACCGTATCGCGGATATGGTGGACGGTGACGTGCGCGCCATCCCAAAAGGACTGTATACGCCCACCATCGAGGGCGCGGATGAATCCCTGCGGGAGGATACCATGCGCAACGCGCGGGAACGCTACGGCGACCCGCTGCCCGAGCTTGTGGAAAAGCGTCTTACGCGCGAGCTGGATTCCATCATCAAGCACGGCTTCGCAGTGCTGTATGTCATCGCCCAGAAGCTGGTGCTGAAAAGCGAAGAGTACGGTTATCTGGTCGGTTCCCGCGGCTCTGTCGGTTCCTCGGCCGTGGCGCACTTTTCGGGCATCTCTGAGGTGAACAGCCTGCCGCCTCACTACCTGTGTCCCAAATGCAAATGGAGCGAGTTTTACACCGACGGCTCGGTGGCAGACGGCTTCGACCTGCCGGACCGTATTTGCCCCCAGTGCGGCGAAAAGCTCATCGTGGACGGCCATGACATCCCGTTTGAGACCTTCCTGGGCTTTGACGGCGATAAGGAACCGGATATCGACCTGAACTTTTCCGGCGAGGTGCAGGGCCGGATTCACCGCTATACGGAGGACCTGTTCGGCCACGACCATGTGTTCAAGGCGGGCACGATCTCCGGCCTGCAGGATAAAACGGCCTACGGCTATGTGAAAAAGTACCTGGAGGAGCGCGGGCGCATCGTAAACCATGCGGAGGAGAATCGGCTGGTACAGGGATGCGTAGGCGTCAAACGCACCACCGGCCAGCATCCGGGCGGCATGGTCGTTGTGCCCAGCAATTATGACGTGTTTGATTTCTGCCCCATCCAGCATCCGGCAGACGACAAGGAAAAGGGCATGATCACTACGCATTTCGAGTTCAAATACCTGCACGATACCATACTCAAGCTGGACGAGCTGGGGCACGATGTGCCCACGATGTACAAGCATCTGGAGGATATGACCGGTATCAAGATGGATTCGGTGCCCATGAATGACCCTAAGGTCATCTCGTTGCTGGTCTCCACAGAAGCGCTGGGTGTGAAGCCGGAGGATATCGACAGCCTGACGGGAACCTTCGGCATCCCGGAGCTTGGCACGAATTTTGTGCGCAACATGCTCATCGAAGCACAGCCCAAGAGCTTTGGCGACCTGATTCAGATATCCGGCCTGTCCCACGGCACCGACGTGTGGAACGGCAACGCGCAGGACCTGATCAAGGACGGCGTGTGTACCATTTCCGAGGTGATCGGTACCCGCGACAGTATCATGACATACCTGCTTCATAAGGGTGTGGAGCCGAAGCAGGCGTTTACCATCATGGAGCTGACGCGAAAGGGCAAGGTGGCGAAGGGCGGTTTCCCGGAGGGCGTGGAGGATATGCTGCGCGCCCACGATGTGCCTGAATGGTATTTGGACAGCTGTAAGAAAATCAAGTACATGTTCCCGAAGGCGCATGCCGTGGCGTATCTGATCGCGGCTATCCGCCTGATGTGGTTCAAGGTGTATCATCCGCTGGAATTTTACGCCACACACTTCACGGTGCGCGGCGACGATATCGACTATGATGCCGCGGTGGGCGGTATAAAAGTAGCGAAACAGCATTTGAAAGAAGTAAATGCCCGCCTGAAAGAAGAAAAGAAAGCCAAGGACGAGGACATCCTTGCTTCACTTCAGATGGTAAACGAGATGCTGCAGCGCGGCTACGAATTTCTGCCCATCCGCATCGGGAAAAGCCGCGCCAAGACCTATACGGTGGAGGATGGTAAGATCCGCCTGCCTTTTATGGCGCTGAAGGGGCTGGGAGACGCGGCGGCGAACACGCTGGAAAAGGCTACCCTGGAAGGCCAACAGTATATTTCCGCCGAGGATCTGCAAAGTGCGTGCAATGCCATTTGCGCTACGGCCAAGAACGAAGGGCATATGGAATACGGTATCGTTTCCAATACCATCATGGATACGTTGGCGGACATCGGCGCGCTGGGAGACTTGCCAAAATCCAGCCAGGTGACATTTTTTTGAGCGCGCCGCACTGTCGTCAAAATGCGCGGGGAGAGGACTATGACGCATTATTTGTTCACGATAGCGCTGCTGCCGCCCGCAGTGTTTGCTTTGTTTTGGGCGGTAAAACGAAAAAAACACACGGGTATGGCAGCCGGCTTCTGGTTCGACATGTTTCTTGTGACGCTGGGCGTGTGCGCGCTGCTGGCGGCATTGGCATATCCCGACAGCGCCGCGTCGTTCCTGTTCCTTGTCTGTGCGGCGCTTGTGTTTGCGTTTTTGCTGTTGTTCGGCGTTTATATCCTGCTGGGGCTTTTGCTCTGGAATACGGTGCAGATGCTCAAGCGGGAACGGCCGAGCCTCAAGCATATGCTGACGCTGATCCTTGCTCTGGCGATCCTTGCGCTTATGGCGCTTCCGTGGGTTTTGGGCAAAAGCGGATTGTTTCCCTGGCTGTATCCGCTGTGGATGGCGCTTCTGGGGACGGCGGTCTTTTTCGCTTTGCACAGCCTGGTGTTTCTGACGGCGTTCTATGTGGGAAAGTGGTTCCCGCCGCGTAAAAGAGTGGATTATATCGTTGTATTGGGCAGCGGGCTGATAGACGGCAAGGTGCCTCCGCTGCTGGCCGGGCGCGTAGATGCGGCGCTGCGGTATGCGGCGCGGCAAAAAAGAAAAACGGGGCGTGAGCCTTGCCTGATAATGTCCGGAGGACAGGGGGCGGATGAGCCGCGTCCCGAGGCTGAAGCCATGCGGGAGTACGCAATGGAAAAAGGTTATCCGGCGGAGCTTGTGCTGGCGGAAACACAGTCGAAGAACACGAAGGAAAATTTTTTATATTCCAAGCGCGTGGCCGAGGCGCACAGCGAGGGCAAGCCGTACTGCTGTATCTATGCGACAAGCGATTACCATCTGCTGCGGGCGGGGCTGTACGCCGGACGGGCCGGCTTTTCCTGTGACGGCGTGGGCGGCAGGACGGCAGGCTATTATCTGCCCAACGCGCTTTTGCGGGAATACATCGCTTACGTGGTCATGAACAAAAAGCGGTATCTGACCATTGCGGCTGTTGTATTTGCTCTGTCTCTTACCCTATGGGGCGGGCTTGCTCTTCTGGCCTGGTTCGCAAGAATGCTGTAAAGAAAAAAGAGCGCCGTGCTTTTGCGAAAGCACGGCGCTCTCAGACGGACGAAAAAGGCAAGGAAGTGAAAGAAGCGTCTGGGGAAAAAGCTTGAAAAAGGGGTGGTGAACCCCTTTTTCATTTAAAATAACTCCGCGCCGTGCGCGGCGAACGGGGCCGCAGGCCCTGTTCGTAGGCAGCTTGACGAAAAAGCGCTGCTTTTTCGTCAAGCTGAAAGAGCGCCGTGCTTTTGCGAAAGCACGGCGCTCTTTTGGCTTTTTGAGGGGTGCGGCAGTCGTGTCTTTTATTCTTCCACGCGCACCATACTGGGATAGATCTTAGCGAGGCGGCTGTCGGGGAAACGGTCGTCCAGCACCTGCTGCCAGGCGTGCGTTGCGGGGACGCCTTCATAACGCTGGCTCTGGCGCAGCACCGCCGCGCCGCTTACAAAAGAGTTCGCAAGCATAAATGCGATGAGCACCCAACTGATGACGACACCGTAGGTTTTGGAAACGCGCCGTTCGATAAAGCCGTTCAGCCGTGGAAATACCTCTTTCACCCATACCAGCGCCAGTGCGCCCCAGAACAGGCAATACAGCAGATTGATGCGTCCGTTCAGGTTGAAAGGATACCCGGTATAGTCCCAACTCACGGTGCCCAGCACGGTTTCCTGCAGCCAGCTGCAGAAATACTCGAAGGCGCCTCCGATGATGGAACCGCCGATGAAGATCCAGCGGTCGCTTTTTCCGATGAACGGATGCAGGCAGACGGTGAGCAGCACCGCGCCGATGCCGTAGATCAGATTGAAAGGCCCCCACACGAGGCCGGTGCGCTGTGAAAGCCTGCCGGAGGCGATCCAGCAAAAAATAGTCTCGATGACCACTCCCAGGAAACAGCAAAGAAAAAACACCCAGAACAGCTTATAAAAATTAAGGCCGTGGGCAAAATGGCCGGGAACCCCGGCCAGGTCGCGCGCGATCTGTTCGTCGTGCGCCTGTTCCCGTTGGAGAGTGCGCGCCTCCTGAAGATCCAGCCGGGTCAGCTTTTCTTCCAGCTTTTTGCGGCGGCGAGCAAATCGTTCTTGTGTTGTCACGGTCGGTTCCTCCTCTTTTACGCAATAAAAGCAGTATATCACAGTATTCTTATTTTGTCGAAGAAATGTTTATGCGCAAAAGGAAAAGACATCCGGCGGAGAAACACAATTACCTGTTTTCACGCTTCTGCTTGGGGCTTTCACGCGGGGAGACTTGTGTCCCGGCCCGGGCAAGACTATGATTTTTTCAGGAAGAGCGGCGGTATGCGTATTTTGCGCTGCGAGGTGCAAACAGGGAGGTTCGATATGAAAAGGACAGGCTTGGCTCTGCTGGGGCTTGTAATTGTACTGGCTTTTTTGCCCGCACCGTTTTCGGTGCATGCAGCCGGACACGAGTGCACACGGCCAGTGGCGAGGGTAACTGCTTTGGACCCGCTGAGCGGCGAGGCGTGGAATTGGGTCCTGTGGGACGAGGAAGCCGTGTGGATATCCCGTACACAAGAAACTGCATCCGACGGCTCAAAGATGCGTAGGGAGGTTGTTTGGACATTCGATTTGGGGCCGTTTTTGCGGGAGACTTTTCCGTCTGATGAAGCGCCGGCAGCAGATGCGAAAGTGTGGCTTGTTGTCCGGACGGAACACTCGGACGGAACATCCGGCAAAGTCATAGAAACCCATTCTTCATACACATTTGTGGATGCACAGGGTGGGGCATACCGTCCCGGCTGCACTGTGCGCTGGAGCTCCGGCAGCCTGGGGGGAAATGGAAACTTCTACCCTACGTTGAGCCAGGCTGGTGAAGGGCTGGAAAATGACGGGCCGTTTCGCGTTTTGCATATCGGTTAACGTCCCACGCTATTTGTGCTTGTTTCTACGGCTTTTGGGAATATGTTGCCGAAATCTGGAAATCAAGGTAAAATGATAGGGCGCGGACAGGAGATAGGAACGGTTGCTGCTGTTTTTCCATAACGGGAGGACAGCAAAAAAGCAGTGCAGACAAGATGCCTGCACTGCTTTGGACTGGGTGACCGGATTATTTTTTCAGAGCGGCCGGCTTCTTGGGCTGATAATGCAGGCCATAGCAACGATCATTGGCGCCGATCTTGGCGGCTTTGCCGATGAATTTGGAGCATGCTTTGAAGAATCCCTTTTCACATTTTTTCATGATGTACCTCCTGTTTTTTGATTGGGTGAATGGTTTGCGGGGAATCCCATAAGGAGATATATACCGCAAATCTGCTGCGGACGCAAGGGAATCTGCGCGAACCCCGGTCTGAAACGCGCGAAATCATCATTTTTGGTAGGAGAGGGCTCAATGCAGGTGTTCATTGCGGAAGATAATTATTATGAATTGGAAAGACTGCGGCGGCAGGTTCAAAGCTGGGGAAGCCGGCATGGAGGCGTCAGCATCACGGCTGTGCAGTGCGTGGCGGAAGTGGGGCCGGCGGATTTGCGTACATACGATGCCGTTTTTCTGGATGTGGAACTGCCCGGGAAGGACGGATTCGCTTTTGCGCAGGAGCTGCGCGGTGCGGGCTGTTCGGCGGATATCGTGTTTGTTACGAACCATCCGGAGCTTTCGCTCAAGGGCTATACAGTGCACGCACAGGACTATATCATCAAGCCCGTGGAGCAGGAACGCATCGACGCTGCAATGGATTATATCGCCAGGAATTGCCGTCTCAAAGAGCGCAGGAGCATCGTGCTGCAGCGCGGTATTTCCCAGCAGGACAGATACTTCCTCACAGAAATACTATATGTGGAGGCAAGCAACCACAGCAGCATCGTTTATACATACGATAAAACGCAAAGCTATGCGCTCACATTTGCGCAGATGGAAAAACTCCTGCCGGCAGAGGATTTTAAAAAGTGTCATCGCGGCTATATCGTCAACCTTCATGCGGTGAAGGGCCTGCGGCGGAATAGCATCACACTTGTTGACGGCAGGGAGATTCTGGTAAGCACGACCTATTTTCAAAGCGTCAAGGACGCTCTGATTGCTCTGAGAGGAGGGCAATGATGGAGAATATCCTGTGGAATACATGGCAGTATTTAGTGGATGTGTTCGACTGCTTTTTGATCCTGTATCTTTTCCGGAAAATGATGCGGACACGTCTCCGGCAGCCCAAGTATTATTATCTGTTCCTTCCCGTGCTGGCGGCGGTGCTGTTCGCCTGTAATTGCTGGCTCTCCGGGATGATAGGCCTTGGTGTGATGACGTGCGTCTACGCCGCGTTTTCGCTTTTGCTCTTTCGGGGAACGGTGATGATGCGCCTGTTCTGGCCCGCATTTTGCTCGGTGCTCTTTTTTTCAATCGACTTCATATACAGCAGCGCGCTTTTGATGTTTTTTCCGACGATCGACCCGTATACTTATTTTTCGGAACAGTCGGCATTCTTCATGGTCAATACGCTTGCCACGAGGCTGCTCATTGCCACGGCCGTGGTGCTTGTCACACGCAAGGCGTTCCGTCTCACGCTTTCCTGGCGAAATTGGATGCTGTCTGTGTTCATCCCAGCGGTGAGCGGCGTTATTATGCTGCTTTTGGAACCGAATTTTATGGTGCCGGGAGTGAACGACGGCCTGTTCCTGCTGGTGGCGGTTCTGTTGTTTCTGGTGAATATCCTGTGCCTGTGGCAGACGGTCTCGATTTCCCGCTACACGGCAATGGCGGCGCGGCAGGAAGCCGAGCTGAAGCTCAAGGGCCTGGAGGATACGCAGTATCAAAATCTGCTGGATACGCACAAGACCCTGATGGGTTGGCGGCATGATTTCTTCAATCACCTTTCCGTCATCGGACAGATGATTCAGACAGGCAGAGGCGATGAAGCACTGGGCTATATTGAAGCGCTGCGTGATAAAACAAATGAGAGCTCGACGATGGTGAACTCCGGGAATCTGGCTGTGGACTCCATTCTGAACGCGAAACTTCCTGCCGCAAGAGAAAACGGCATTCGTGTATCCCTACGCCTTGAGGTGCCGAAAATGAAGACCGATCCAGTGGACCTGTGCACACTGCTGGGCAACCTTTGGGACAATGCTTTTGAGGCGAATATGTATCTGGAGAACCATTCGGAACGGTTTATTCGGCTGACGGTGCGCCCATCCGATTTCTTTTGCAGTATCCATATGGAAAATCCCGTTGCACCGGGCCGCGAGGAGCAGGCGGAAAGCCATGAAAGCACCAAACACCTGCCGGGCCACGGCCTTGGCGTGGGGCAGATTAAGAAAACCGTGCAGAAGTACGATGGTGTATACTCCCTGCGTTTGGCACAGCCCGGGCGGTTCGTGGTCGATTTGCTGCTGCCCATAGACGCGGCCGCTCCGGTGGAGCAGGTGTTTGTATGGGAGAGCGCGAAAGAGGCGCTGGTATGATTGACAGATTTGCTGACTGGTTTGCGGGGGTCCTGCTGGAGAAGGGCGTGATCACCGAAGATGAGTTGGAGGTACAGGTATACGGCATCCAGACCATACTTTCCAATCTTTTGAGCTACGGTGTGGTGCTGGCGGTCTCTTGGGCTTTCGGCGTACTGCCATTGTCCGCAGTGTTTCTTGCCGTCTATACGGTGCTGCGGAAAACAGTAGGCGGATGGCATGCGAAAACGCCTTTTTCCTGTGCGCTGTCCAGTATTGCCGTATGGGGCGCGGGGCTGTTGCTTGCGGCCGTTGCCGCAAAGAGCGCTGCACTGCTGTTTGCAGCGTGGGCGGCGGGATGCCTGGCGCTTTGGTGCAAGGCCCCTTGCGTCATGCCGGATGAAGAGGACACACTGGAACTGCGGCGAAAGCTGCGGCTGCGTACGGCCGTGGTGTGTGCGGTGGTTCTGGGTGCCGCTCTGCTGAGCATGTGGCTGTATAGCCCGGCTTTGCGCCGCGGTGCGGCTGCTGCTGTGGCGAGCGTGCCCGTTGTGGCCCTTACGATGCTGGCTGGGATACATGCCGGCCGAAATGAAAAAGAATAAAATAAGAGAACGGCCGGGAGCGTTGCTCACGGCCGTTTTTTCTTCCGGTTTCGACAGCGATTTCACGCCGCTTCAGAGCATTTTCACGCAGAAACGATTGAAATGAAATGGGAGAGTGGGGTATCTTTGGATAGACAAAACAGCCGGAAAAGAATTCAGGCCGCCCGCCAGCCGCGAAAGCGGCTCGAAGCAGCTTTTGCTGCAAAGCGCTTGGGCGTTTCGGCCGGGCAATGAAAGGCTGCGTGAAAGAACGGAGATGGAAACAGCGTGATATTGTACCATGGAACGACATATTCCCGGGCGAAATCGATTGTTGCGGAGGGATGGATCTATCGGACCAACGGAAACCGGGCGGTTTACCGCAATACGGAGCCGGGCTTTGTGTCGCTGGCTGCACGTCCCATCGAGGCGGCGGAATTTGCCGCCCGGGCCTATCTGAACGAACGCCTGCACAACGGCACGCAGAAGCTGGTGGTGTTCGAGGTGGATGTCAATGCCAATACCGTGGCTTTGGACAAAAAAGAAACGGACAACCCGTCCACAGAATGGGCGGTGCGTCATCCCGAGGAGACCGGGCCGTATTACAGGTGCGATACGGATCTGCCGCGCTGGTGCGTTACCCGCTGGCTGCTTCTTCAGTTCGTTTCCCCGCAGGACCGGTGGGATTTTATCGACGAGCGCATCGAACTGAAAGACGCAGGCCTGGCGGATCAGCAATGGAGGCGTTCGCTCTCCGCGCTCCAATAGGCGGGAACCCTGAGCAAATAGGCGCGTACTGTGCTCCAAAAAAACAGCGCCGGAACTGTTCCGGCGCTGTTTTGGTCAGAATCTATGCGTTTTTTGCTCAGCCGATATTTTTGCCGCCCTTGGTGGCTTTCATGCGCAGGTCGTGGTTCAAAATACGTTTGCGGATACGGATGCTGCTTGGTGTGACCTCAAGAAGTTCGTCCGGCTTCAGAAATTCCAGACTTTCTTCCAAACTGAATTTGGACACAGGCACCAGGCGCAGCGCGTCGTCGCTGCCGGAGGCGCGGGTATTAGAGAGATGCTTGGTTTTACATACATTGACGGTGATGTCCTCGCCGGCAGGGCTGTACCCAACGACCATGCCCTCGTAGACCTTGTCGCCCGGGTCCACGATCAGCGTACCGCGCTGCTGCGCATTGAACAGACCGTAGGCCACGGCCACACCGGTTTCATAGCTGATCAGGCTGCCGGTGCTGCGGGCAGGAAGGTCTCCGCGCCATTCGTCATATCCATCGAAAATTGTGTTCAGGATGCCTTCGCCGTGTGTGTCGGTGAGAAACTCACTGCGGTATCCGAACAGGCCGCGGGAGGGGATGCGGAATTCCACGCGCATGCGCGTGGAGCCCAGAGGCGCCATCTGGACAAGCTCGCCCTTACGGCTGCCCAGCTTTTGCATCACACTGCCCTGGTATTCAGTGGGGACGTCGATAACGACATGCTCCATGGGTTCCATCGTTTTGCCGTCCACCTCGTGCAGCAACACTTTGGGCGGGGACACCTGCAGCTCGTAGCCCTCGCGCCGCATCGTCTCGATCAGGATGGAAAGATGCATCTCGCCGCGACCCATCACGCGGAAAGACTCGCTGGTGGGAGAATCCTCCACCTGCAGCGCCACATCCTTGAGCAGTTCCTTATGCAGGCGGTCACGAATCTGGCGGCTGGTGACAAATTTGCCCTCTTTACCCGCAAAGGGGCTGTCGTTGACGGCAAAGGTCATTTCGACCGTCGGGTCGTTGATCTTGACGAAGGGCAGGGGTTCGACCATCTGCGTGTCGCACAGGGTATTGCCGATGTTGATGTCCGTCAGGCCGCTGAACGCGACGATATCGCCTGCGTCGGCGGATTCAATGGGAGTGCGGCCATTGGCCTCAAAGCTGTACAGCGCGGTGATGCGCCCTTTTTTGGAGAGATCTTTGTCATGCCAGTCGCATACGGACACCTCCTGGCCCACACGGATGGAGCCGTTCTCCACACGCCCGATGCCGATACGGCCTACAAAATCGTTGTAGTCGACCGAGGAGCACAGCATCGCAAGAGGCGCGGAGGGGTTGCCCTCGGGCGGCTTGACATAATCGAGGATCGTCTTAAACAGCGGCTCCAGATTCTGGCCCTCAACATCGGGGCTGTAGCTTGCCGTGCCCGCACGGCCGGAGCAGAATACCATCGGGCTGTCCAACTGCTCGTCCGTGGCGCCAAGGTCCATCAGGAGCAGAAGGATCTCGTCGATGACTTCCTTGATGCGCGCATCGGGACGGTCGATCTTGTTCACGGCGATGACAAGGGAAAGATTTTGCTGCAGGGCTTTCTGCAGCACAAAGCGTGTCTGGGGCATGCAGCCCTCGGCGGCGTCCACCAAAAGGAGCACGCCGTTGACCATCTTCAAAACGCGTTCCACTTCGCCGCCGAAATCGGCGTGGCCCGGGGTGTCCACGATATTGATTTTCACGCCGTCATAATAGGTACAGGCGTTTTTGGCAAGGATGGTGATGCCGCGCTCGCGCTCGATGTCGCCGGAGTCCATTACGCGCTCGGCAACCTGCTGGTTTTCGCGGAACGCTCCGCTCTGCTTGAGCATCTGGTCCACGAGCGTCGTCTTGCCGTGGTCGACGTGGGCAATGATCGCGATGTTGCGAATGTTTTTCTGTTCCATAAACGTTCCGTTCCTCTTTTTTATATGTGTATTGATTTTGTCAGACATAATATTTTATAATATGTGCAAGGGGATGTCAAGAAATTTGGCGGTTTCAGGCGGCTGCAGGCAAATATTTTTTGTAAAAATCGAAAAAAGAGGTTGCAATCCAGGAAACGATTTGCTATAATAACAAAGCCGCAGAAATTACGGACAGTTAGCTCAGCTGGTAGAGCACCTGCTTGACGTGCAGGGGGTCAGGGGTTCGAGTCCCTTACTGTCCACCATATCGAATGCAAAGCAAACCCGACGCCATTGCGGCGTCGGGTTTGCTTTTTGCAGAAAACAGAACAGCGTTTCATAAAGGTGTTTCCGCACAAGGAAATGTCTTTGACCTCAGCTGCGGCCGGAAGGCGGTTGCTTTACCGGCTTTCCGCCGGGCGTCCCGAAACGGTTTGGCACAAGGATACAAAATGACGGTACGGTTGTTTTGCACAAAGCGCATTCATTTTCTATGTGCGGTGTGTACGGGTTTTGTTGTATCCGTGTGGGGTTTATGGTATAATAACTCCAAGTCTGCTGCTTGCGCGGCAATGTGCATGGATGCGGTTTTTGCCGCGTTCGGCGGGTTGGGCGCGGCACAAGAAATGGGAGGGCGCGCCATGCGGATATTGGGCATCGACCCGGGATATGCCATCGTCGGCTTCGGCGCGCTGGATTATACCCGAAACACTTTTACCACGCTTCAGTATGGGGCCATCACCACAAAGGCGCATACGACCTTTGAGGACCGATTATCTGAAATTTATGATGATATGACGCAGCTGCTGGCGGCCGTCAAGCCTGACGCAATGGCCATTGAAACGCTATTTTATACCACCAACCAGAAAACGGTCATCGCCGTGGCCGAAGCGAGAGGCGTGCTGCTGTTGTGTGCCCGGCAGGCAGGCGTGCCGGTGTTCGAATATACGCCGCTGCAGGTAAAGCAAAGCGTTTCAGGCTACGGAAAGGCCACAAAAAAGCAGGTGCAGGAAATGACCAGGACGCTTTTGAAGCTGCCCGCCGTGCCCAAACCGGACGACACGGCCGACGCGCTGGCTATGGCCATCTGCCATGCGTACAGCTACCGTTCCAAACAGTATGGCGTGGCGCTGACAAAGCGCCAGCAAATGGGATATTTTTGATTTGAGCTGGATACAAGCATACAAATAAAAGATGCGCTTTGGAGCGCGTGGAAAAGACCGGAGGAAATTATGATCTACTGCCTGACAGGGAAGCTGCTGGAAAAAGCGCCTGATTACGCCGTGGTAAGCTGCGGCGGCGTGGGGTATCTGGCGGCCATCCCGTCCACTACGGCGGGCGCGCTGCCCGCTGTTGGCGATACCTGTACACTGTATACCTGTATGAATGTCACCGAGAATGATGTGTCGCTGTTTGGCTTTGCCGACAAAGAGAGCCAGACGATGTTCCGCCTTTTGACGGGCGTTTCCGGCGTGGGGCCGAAGGTGGGGCTTGCCATCCTCAGCGTACTCAGCCCGGACAGAGTTGTTTTGGCTGTTTCCGCGGGAGACCACAAGGCGTTTACTGCGGCCAGCGGCGTGGGGCCCAAGCTGGGCCAGCGCATCGTACTGGAGCTGAAAGACAAGGTAGGTAAGGGGCTGGCCACGGGGCTTGGCCTGGCCGATGCTTCCGGTACGGCAGCGCCTGCAGCCACGGGCGGCGTGGCGCAGGCCATTGCCGCCCTCACAGGCCTGGGCTATACGGGCAGCGAGGCCGCGCAGGCCATTGCCAGGCTGGACCCGTCTTTGCCTGTACAGGAACTTATCCGCCTTGCTTTGCAGGGCATCGGGAAAGGAAGGTAATCCATGGCTCTGGAAACCGTAGAGATCGACAACGGTCCGCGCCTTGTGAGCCCGGAGCCGGAGCCGGAGGACTTTGACAGCGAGGCGTCCCTGCGCCCGAAAACGTTGGAGGAGTACATCGGCCAGGACAAAGCAAAGGAAAACCTGAAGATATACCTGCAGGCGGCCAAAATGCGCGGCGAACCGCTGGATCATCTGCTTTTGTACGGCCCACCGGGCCTCGGCAAAACGACCCTTGCGTGTATCGTGGCCCACGAGATGGGCGTGCAGATCCGCATCACAAGCGGCCCGGCCATTGAAAAACCCGGCGACCTTGCCGCTCTTTTGACGAATCTGCAGGAGGGCGATGTGCTGTTCATCGACGAGATCCACCGCCTGTCCCGGCAGGTGGAGGAGGTGCTGTATCCTGCGCTGGAGGATTATGCGCTGGACATTATGATCGGCAAGGGGCCGTCCGCACAATCCATCCGCATCAACCTGCCGCGCTTTACGCTGGTGGGAGCGACGACCCGCGCGGGCCAGATCACCAGCCCGCTGCGCGACCGCTTCGGCGTGCTGCTCAAGCTGGAACTTTACTCTCCGCAGGAACTGGCAAAGATCATCCGCCGTTCCGCTTCTATTTTGAATGTTCCCTGCGAGGAGGGCGGCGCTCTGGAAATGGCGAAGTGCAGCCGCGGCACGCCGCGCGTGGCGAACCGTCTGCTCAAGCGCGCGCGGGATTTTGCCGCTGTGCTGGGCGACGGCGTGATCGACGAATCCATCGCCCGGGAAGCGCTGCAGCGTATGGGCATCGACGACACGGGCCTGGACGAGATGGACCGGGGCCTGCTGCGGGCCATCATTGAAATGTATGGCGGCGGCCCGGTTGGTTTGGAGACCATTGCCGCCGCGCTGGGAGAGGAAGCCGTGACGCTGGAGGACGTATGCGAACCGTACCTGATGCAGCTCGGCTATCTGACGCGAACCCCCCGCGGCAGATGTGTGACGCGGTATGCTTATGAGCATCTGGGCATGAAAGCGCCCGGCACCGCTGAGGCCAGCGGCCAGCAGACGCTGGACGACCTGTAAAACAGGCGTTGCGCGGAAAATGGATTTGGGCACAATGCCGGGAAAAGCACACTAGATTTGTTCACATTTTTTCGCTATCCTAAGAGGGAACATTTACGAGGAGGATGACACAATGGGAAAGTTGTTCGGAACCGACGGCGCGCGCGGCGTTGCCGGAAAAGACCTGACTCCGGAGCTCGCGATGCAGATCGGCCGCGCGGCGGCGGCTGTGCTGGCGGGCAAGACGCAGCACCGCCCCCGCTTTATCATCGGCAAGGACACCCGTATTTCCGGAGATATGCTGGAAAGCGCACTGGCCGCCGGCCTTTGCAGCGTCGGCGCGGACGTGGAGCTGCTGGGCGTCATCCCCACGCCTGCTGTGGCGCATCTGGTGCGCAAATACGGCGCGGATGCGGGTGTTGTTATCTCAGCCTCGCACAATCCGGTGGAGTTCAACGGGATCAAGCTGTTCGGCGGCGAAGGCTATAAGCTGCCGGACGAAGTGGAAGAAGAGATCGAGCACCATGTGTTCAACAACGGCGCAGAGCTGACGCTGTGCACCGGTACAGCCATCGGGACCGTCCGGCGCGTGGACACGGCTTTGTCGGATTATGTCGATTATCTGGCAAAGGCGATCGGCGCAGACCTGACGGGGCTGAATATCGCCATCGACTGTGCCAACGGAGCGGCCAGTGAAGCAGCCGGGCTGCTGTTTCCGCGTCTGGGCGCGGCGTGCCGCTTCATCGGCACGGATCCGGACGGCGGCAATATCAACGAGGGCTGCGGCTCCACCCACCTTGATAAGCTGGCAAAATACGTGGTGGACAACGGGCTGGACTGCGGCGTGGCCTTTGACGGCGACGCAGACCGCTGCCTGGCTGTAGACGAAAAGGGGCGTGAGATCGACGGCGACAAGATCATCGCCATTCTTGCGAAAGACCTGAAGGATGCCGGTAAGCTGCCCGAGGATACGGCGGTCGTTACCGTAATGAGCAACCTGGGCTTTATCGAGTATATGAAGCAGAACGGCATGAAAACAGCTGTCACCGCCGTGGGCGACCGCTATGTGCTGGAGGAGATGCGCGACAAAGGCTATGTCATCGGCGGTGAGCAAAGCGGACACATCATCCTGCTGGCGCATTCCACCACCGGAGACGGCGAACTGACGGCGGGCATGCTGCTGCGCACGATGGCTGAGAAAAAATGCAGGATGAGCGAGTTGAACGACGTATATGTCCGTTTTCCGCAGGTGATGGTCAATATCAAGGCCACACCGGAGGAAAAGGCGCGCTATAAAGAGGATGAATACATTGCGGGCTTCATTGAGAGCCAGCAGCAGAGCCTGATGGGCCTGGGACGCGTGTTGGTCCGGGTCTCGGGAACAGAGCCGCTCATCCGCATCATGGTGGAGGGAAGAGACGAGGCGGCCATCGCCGCCAGCGCCGAACGCATTGCAGTGAAGATCAACGAGCGCATTCATTAACAGTAAAACGAACGGCGGGCGTGCCCGGCGCATGCAGCGCCGGGCCTTGCCGCAGAATTGGACCGGAGGTTTTTATGCGGGCAGCGGACAACTGGAAAGATTATGAGCTCATTGACGCAACGGACGGCAATCGTCTGGAGCGCTGGGGCAAAACCATCCTGGTGCGGCCTGACCCTCAGGTCATCTGGAAAACCGGAGAGAGCAGCCCGCTGTGGAAAAGCGCGAATGCGGTGTATCACCGTTCCGCTTCAGGCGGCGGACAGTGGGAATACCGGCGCAGGATGCCGGAAAAATGGCAGATCACCTATGGAGATATCTGCATGGTGGTGTCTCCTACAGGCTTCAAGCATACGGGTGTATTTCCGGAGCAGGCTGTGAACTGGGACGCCTATGCGCGGCTCATCGCGGCGGCGGAGCGGTCCATCCGGGTCCTGAACCTGTTCGGCTATACAGGCGGCGCCACGCTTGCGTGCGCGGCGGCAGGCGCCAGTGTATGCCATGTGGACGCCAGCAAGGGGATGGTGGCCTGGGGGCGGGAGAATGCCGCGGCCAGCGGCCTTGCGGACAAGCCGGTACGCTGGATCGTGGATGACTGCGCGAAATTTGTTGCGCGGGAGATCCGCCGCGGGGTGCGGTACGACGGCATCATTATGGACCCGCCCAGTTACGGCCGCGGCCCGGGCGGCGAGGTGTGGAAGCTGGAGGACAGCATCTACGATTTCATTGACCTGTGCGCGGGCGTTTTGAGCGACGAGCCGCTGTTCGTCGCGGTAAACAGTTATACTACGGGCCTTTCGCCCAGTGTGATGGAGTATATGCTCCGGGCGCGGGTATGTCCCAGGTGGGGAGGGCACACAGCCTGCGACGAGATCGGCCTGCCGGTAACGGCTACGGGCGGCGTGGTGCCCTGTGGGGCCACGGCGTGGTGGCTGGCACGAAACGCAGGGCTGTAATGTCGCGGGCATAAAACATGTATCGAAAAACAGGGGAAAGCTGTTGTTTGAGAAGAGGGGCCGCGCGGCAAAGGGCCGCGGGACAAAGGATCAGGAACGGACGGGAAAGCATGGAAGAAATGCTCAGAGCAGACAATATCACATTCAGCTATACGGACGATCAGCACCGCGCTGTGGACGGCCTTTCGCTGCGCGTAAAGCGCGGCGAATATGTGGCCGTGTTGGGGGCGAACGGGTGCGGCAAATCCACGCTGGCCAAGCATTTTAACGCCATCCTGCTGCCGCAGGCGGGCACAGTATACGTGGAGGATATGTCCACTGCGGACGAAGACAAGCTGTTCGACATCCGCCAGAAGGTGGGCATGGTGTTCCAGAACCCGGATAACCAGATCGTCGCCACCGTAGTGGAGGAGGACGTCGCTTTTGCGTTGGAAAATCTGGGTGTCCCCCCTGCGGAAATGCGGGCGCGTGTGGACGAGGCCATGCAGATGGCCGGAATCTATAAATACAGGGAAAAGGGCCCGCACAAGCTGTCCGGCGGGCAGAAGCAGCGCGTGGCCATCGCGGGCGTGATCGCAATGCGGCCGGATTGCCTTGTGCTGGATGAAGCCACCGCGATGCTGGACCCCATCGGCCGCGAAAAGGTCATGCGCACGGTACACAGACTCAACGACGACTACGGCATCACCGTCGTCCAGATCACGCATTATATGGAAGAGGCCGCCACAGCCGACCGTGTGGTGGTAATGAGCGCAGGCAGAGTGGTTATGGAGGGCACGCCGAAAGAGGTGTTCCGTAATGTGGAGGAGCTGCGCGCGCTGCACCTGGATGTGCCGCAGGCCGCCGAGCTGTGCCATGCCCTCACGGCTGCGGGCTGCCCGATGGCGGATGACATCATTGATGTGGAAGAGTGCGCCGCGGCGCTGTATGAACTGCTTACAGGAAAAAAAGCGCCCGGAGCCGCACAGGAAAAAGCAGAGGAGGTGTCCGCATGTCCGCAATCGTGAAGGTGGAAGACCTCACCTATATCTATAACCAGGGCATGCCGGACGAGACTGTGGCTCTGGATCACGTCAGCTTCGAAATCGAAGAAGGCGAGTTCGTGGGTGTCATCGGTTCCACCGGCTGCGGCAAATCCACGCTCATCACGCACTTCAACGGTATCAACAAGCCTACCTCCGGCAAGGTGTACATTGCCGGTGAGGATATGTGGGCGGACCCCAAAGACATCCGCCGTTTTCGTTTTATGGCAGGTCTGGTGTTCCAGTACCCGGAGTATCAGCTTTTTGAAGAAACGGTATATAAGGACATCGCTTTCGGCCCCGCGAATATGGGGCTTTCTGCGGAGGAGATCGACCGGCGCGTGCAGCGTGCGGCCGCGTTCTGCGGCATTGACAGCTGCTTTTTGCAGCGCAGCCCCTTTGAGCTTTCCGGCGGGCAGAAGCGCCGTGTGGCCATTGCAGGTGTGCTTGCCATGGAACCGCGGCTTCTGGTGTTGGACGAACCCGCCGCCGGGCTGGACCCGGAGGGCCGGGATATGATCCTCGGACAGATACGGGAATACCATAAGCAGACCGGGTCCACCATCGTCCTTGTCAGCCACTCCATGGAGGATATCGCCAAATATGCAGACCGCGTGCTGGTGATGAACACGGGACGCATTGCGATGTACGACGCCACAGATAAGGTGTTTGCCCGCGCGCCGGAGCTGCTGGAGCTGGGCCTTTCGGTGCCCGAGGTGACGAAGATATTTTTGCGCCTGCGTGAGATGGGGCTGGACATCGACACCGACGTATATACGGTAAAATACGCTGTTAAGACCATCCTTGCCGCCCGTGCGGCAGCAAAGGAGGGTATGTAAATGCTGCGTGACATCACCATTGGCCAGCATTTCCCGGGCAATTCCATCCTGCATACAATGGACCCCCGCGTGAAGCTGCTGCTCACCATCGCCTATATCGTGATGCTGTTTGTTGGTTCGAATCCGGCGGGACTCGTTATTTCCATCGTGTTCCTCACTGTTTTGTACCTTGTGGCGAAGATACCGCTCAAAATCGTGGGAAAAAGCATCAAGCCGATCCTGCCCATCATTCTGTTTACGGCCGTGCTGAATCTGTTTTTTATGACGGGAACATCCGAGCCGCTGGTGTCCTGGTGGATATTGAAAATATACAAAGAGGGTATCTATTACGCCGTCATTATGGCTGTGCGCATCATCTGTCTGATCGCGGGAACGAGCCTGCTGACATACACAACCAGCCCTATTGTGCTGACCGACGCCATCGAGCAGCTTCTGCATCCGCTGGCAAAGCTGCACTTGCCGGTGCATGAGCTTGCCATGATGATGACCATTGCTCTGCGGTTCATTCCCACGCTGATCGAAGAGACGGACAAGATTATGAACGCCCAGAAGGCGCGCGGCGCGCAGCTGGATTCCGGCAATCTGCGCCAGCGTGTAAAGGCGTTGATTCCAGTGTTGATTCCTCTGTTTATTTCGGCGTTCCGCCGGGCAGACGAGCTGGCCATGGCCATGGAGTGCCGCTGCTATCATGGCGGCGAGGGGCGCACCCGCCTGAAGCAGCTGCACATGCACCGTTCCGACATCCTCATTGCTGTTGTGGCGGTGCTGGTGTTTGTCGCCATTGGTATGAGCAACCTGTTTTTTGCACGCATTGGGTAAAAGGGGTTTGTGTTAAAATCGTCCGGGAGGAATTTTATGCACGTCTGCATTACGCTGCGCTTTGCCGGCACGCGCTACCACGGGTTCCAGGTGCAGAAAAATGCGCTTTCGGTGTGCGAGGTGCTGCAGAACGCGCTGGAAAGCCTGTACGGCGTGCGGCCGCCGGTGAAAGGGTGTTCGCGCACGGATTCCGGTGTGCACGCGCTTGGGTACTGTGTCAGTTACACGCAGCCCAAGCCGATTCCGCCGCGCAAGCTTCCGCTTGCCGTCAACCGCTTTTTGCCGGACGATGTACGAGTGACGGAGGCGCACCGGGTGCCGGAGGATTTCCACGCCCGTTACAGTGCGAAAAGCAAAGAATATATCTACCGCATTCATAACAGCGCCGTGGCGGACCCGTTTCAGAACGGGTTGTGCTGGCGTTTCCCAGGGCCTTTGGATGCCGGCAGGATGGAACGCGCGGCGCAGTACCTTGTGGGAAAACACGATTTTGTGTCGTTCATGTCCTCCGGCAGCGATATCGCCGATACGGTGCGCACGGTGTATTTCGCCCATGTGCGGCGTGAGGGGGACGATATCACGTTCCATGTGTGCGCGGACGGCTACCTGTACAATATGGTGCGCATTTTTGTGGGCACGCTGGTGGAAGCGGGCGCGGGGCGCATGCCGCCGGAGCGCGTGCGGGATATTCTGGAAGAAAAAAAACGTTCGCTGGCGGGGGATACCGCTCCGGCGCAGGGGCTTTTCCTTTACAAGGTGAATTACTCCGAAGAAGAAGCCGGCAATACACAGGCCGCGCAGGAAATAACGGCGAAACAGGAATAACGAAACGCAAAAGAGAGTATACGATTTATGGAACTGATGCCACGCGAACCAGACGGGCGCGAACAGGAGAATACAACGCCGCAGAGGCCCGGCGCCCCTGCGCGGAGTGCGGTGCGTCCCGATGCGGGCGAGCCGCGCGCCATCCAAGAGCAGGTGCCCGGCGCGGAGCCCCTGCCGCCTCGGAGCAGCGCGGCACGTATTGAACGTATCCGGCGGCGCAAGCGCATGCGCCGTATCCGCGCGGCTGCGGTGTGCGCGGTGCTTTTGGCTGCGGTACTGGCCTATTTCACCGGCATTTACGGCGCGTCGCTGGCGCTGCTGGGCGATGCGGTGGACTCCATCGGCATCGCGCTGACGCCCAGCCCCGGCTATCCCGTTTCATTTACGCTGTCCGGGTATCAGAATGCGCTGCCGCTGGCAGGCGGCTTCGTGGCGGTAGGCGATAAGGACCTGGCCATCTATTCCGCGGGCGGCAACGAGGTGCGGCGCATCCAGCACGGTTACGGCAGGCCGGCCATTACGGCGGGCAACACACGTGTGTGTGTATACAACCGCGCTGGCAAGGAGCTGCGGGTGGAGAGCCGCAGCCGCACGCTGTTCGAAAACAAATTTGATGACGCCATCCAGCTCTGCGCTATGAGCCCCAACGGCACGCTGGCGGTTTTTACAAAGTCAAAGCTGTATGTTTATGACCCGATGTTTGAGAACATCTATACCTTCCAGACGCAGGACCTGCCTACAGCTCTCGCGTTTGCCGGCGACAACCGGCAGTTCGCAGCGGGGTGCCCTTACGCCGAAGGCGGCGCGCTGGGCGGTACCGTGTACCTGATGGATACACGTAAAGACGAATATGTCACCATTCGCAATACCGAGGGCATGCCCGTGAAGATCCAGTACCTCACCAATGCCGAGGTGCTGGTGCTGTACGATACTTATGCCGCGGTGTACGATACGGCCGACGGAACAGAGTTGTACCGCTATTCCTACGGTGGGCGCACGCTGCAGAGCGCGGCCATCAGCGCGGGCAAGAATGCGGTGCTGCTGTTTGGCGACGGCGTACACGGCGCATTGACGCAGCTTACGATTCTGGACGCGACCCTGTCCGAGGCGGGCAGTGCCGACGTGAACGAGCGCGCAAGCGGCGTGGCAGCCAGCCGTACCGGTGCGTTTGTTCTGACAAATGACGGTGTGCTGAGCTATGGCCTGGACGGCGTGTTTTACGGCGCAACCGTGACGGAGGCAAAGCCGCTGGCGATGGTGAACGGCCGAAAGCTGCTTTTGCTGGAGCAGGGGGAAGTGAGCGTGTTCGAGCCGCCCGCGCCGCCGTCGGCGTCCGCGGGATGACGCCGGCCACCGCAACCGAAGCATATGCGGGGGAATGCATCCCGCAGGAAAGGACATACTTATGGATATCTCACCGGCAATCATCATCGACGTCGCGCTCATCGCGGTGATCGTCGTATCTGTGTTCCATTACGCCCGCAAAGGCTTTGTGGCGGGCTTGATGGACCTTGTGGGCAACCTCGCGTCTTTGGCGCTGGCCTGGGTGGTATCCGGCAAGCTTTCGCCCACGGTGTTTGAAAACTTTTTCAAATCGGGCCTCATCGAACAGACGGCCCGTACCATCCAGCAGCAGGGCGGGGTGAACCTGTCCGTCATTCTGGACGGCCTTTCGGGCATCCTGCCGCAGAAGTTCATCGACGATATCACGGCTTCTGCGGCCGGCATGCTGGATTCCGGCGCTCCGGATATTGCTCAGCAGGTGGTGGAAAAGATCATTGCGCCGCTGGTGGTGCCGCTCATCACCGTAGTGGTGTTTTTTGCCACATTTGTGCTGTGCCGTGTCGTCATTGCATTCCTTGTCACTGTGCTCACCAATATCAATAAGATTCCGCTTCTGGGCGGCGTGAACCGCATTTTGGGCGTGTGCATCGGCGTGGTGGCCGGGTTCATCAACGTGCTGCTCATCCTGTGCCTGCTGTGGGCCGTGGTGGTCATCACAAACGGAAATCTGCCGTTCGTCAACGATTCGTCGCTTTCGGGCAGCTATTTTTACTCATTTTTCTCCGCGTATAATCCGTTTCTGTAAGATGCGGAGAACAGGAAAGGAAATAATCTGAATGCTTTGTGTTAGATGCAAAAAACGCCCCGCCATTGTTTTTGTACAGAAGCTGGAGGCGGGCGAGGCGAAAAGCGAGGGCTACTGCCTTTCGTGTGCGCGGGAGCTTGGCATCAAGCCCGTGGATGATATTATGAAACAGTTCGGCATCTCCGATCAGGATCTGGAGGCCATGGAAGAACGCTTCGCCGGCATGATGGAAAACGGAGATATGGACCCCGCCGCCATGATGCAGCAGCTTGGAATGATGGCGCCGCAGGACGATGCGGACGGGGATGAAGCGCCGGATGACGATACGGACGAAGGCGGCGACGGCGATTTTACGCCCGGCGGCAACGCAACGTTCCCCTTCGGTATTTTCGGCGGCCGCAGGAAAGCGGAAGAAGCGCCGGAGAAGGAAGCAAAGAGTAAGAACGACCGCGGCAAGAAACGCAAGTTTCTGGACAATTACTGCGAGAACCTCACCCGCAAGGCGCGGGACGGAAAGCTGGACCGCATCGTGGGCCGCGACAGGGAAATTTACCGCACCGTCCAGATCCTTTCCCGCCGCCAGAAGAACAATCCCTGCCTCATCGGTGAGGCGGGCGTGGGCAAGACGGCCATCGCCGAGGGCATAGCGCTGCATATCGCAGAGGGGAACGTTCCGGCGCGCCTGCGTGACAAGGAAATTTATCTGCTGGACCTGACAAGCCTGGTGGCGGGAACCCAGTTCCGCGGCCAGTTTGAAAGCCGTGTGAAAGGGCTCATTGGCGAAGTGAAAGCGGCGGGCAACGTTATTTTATTTATTGATGAGATCCACAACATCACCGGGGCGGGGGATTCCGAGGGCGCGATGAACGCAGCCAACATCCTTAAGCCTGCGCTCTCCCGGGGGGAGATTCAGGTCATCGGCGCGACGACGTTTGCAGAATACCGCAAATACATTGAGAAAGACCAGGCGCTGGAGCGCCGTTTCCAGCCGGTGAAGATCGAGGAGCCGTCCATCGACGATGCTACGGCTGTTATCGCGGGCATCCGCCAGTATTATGAGGCGTACCACCATGTAAAGGTGAGTGAAGCCATCGTGCGCAGCACGGTCACGCTGTCCGAGCGCTATATCACCGACCGTTTCCTGCCGGATAAGGCCATCGACCTGTTGGATGAGGCCTGTGCCTGCTGCAGCCTGCGCCACCCGGAAATCACCGAATGGGTGGAAAACGAAAAGCACCTTGCGGGCCTGAAAGAGCAGGAGGCTGAGCAGGAACAGGCCAAGGAGGGGCCGGACTACGAGAAGCTGGCGCAGATCAAATCCGAGATCATCCGCCTGGAGGCAGAGCTGCCCGCGCAGCGGGAGGCCGTGGACGGCATCCAGGTGACGATGGAGGATGTGGCAAAAGTCATTGAGCTTTGGACGGGGATTCCGGCCGCAAAAGTAAAGGAAACCGAGTATACAAAGCTTGCGCATCTGGAAGAAAACCTGAACAGGGTCATCATCGGCCAGCCCGAGGCCGTGCATCTGGTGGCAAACGCTGTCAAACGCAGCCGCGCAGACATCTCAGCGCGCCGCCGTCCGGCCAGCTTTATCTTCGTCGGCCCCACGGGTGTGGGCAAAACAGAGCTTGTCAAGCAGCTCGCGCTGCAGCTGTTCGATACGGTCGACCCGCTTATCCGTCTGGATATGTCGGAATTCATGGAAAAGCACACGGTCAGCCGCCTGATCGGTTCGCCGCCGGGCTATGTGGGCTATGACGAGGCCGGGCAGCTGACGGAGAAAGTGCGCCGCAAGCCATACAGCGTGGTGTTGTTTGACGAGATCGAGAAAGCGCATCCGGATGTGATGAACCTGCTGCTTCAGATCCTGGACGAGGGAAAAATCAACGACGCCCAGGGCCGCACGGTCAATTTTGAAAATACGGTCATCTGCATGACGAGCAATGCAGGCTCCGGCGACAAGACCGGAGAAACAGGCTTCAACCGTACCATCGCTCAAATGAGCAGGGATAAGTCCATCAAGGCGCTGGGCGAATTTCTGCGGCCGGAGTTTATGAGCCGTGTGGACGAGATCGTCACTTTTGCGCCGCTCTCTCCGGAGAGCCTGAAGCGGATCGCCGCTCTGATGCTTGGCGAGTACAAGGAACCTCTCGCGGCAAAAGGCATCGGTCTGAGCTGGACAGAAGCCGCGCTTGCCCTGCTGTGTGAAAAGGCGAAGGGCGGCAAGTTCGGCGCCCGCGACCTGCGGCGTGTCATCCGCAAAGAGGTGGAGGATGCCATCGCCGGGAAGATCATCAGCGGCGAGCCGCTGACGGCCATTGAGGTGGATACGCAGGACGGGGATATCGTACTGCATTGCTGAGCGCCGCGCCGGAGAATGATACAAAAAAGCGGCCCTGCTGCTGGAATGCCAGCGGCGGGGCCGTTTTTCAGATGTTATTTTTCGGGCTTGACCGGGAAAAATTCCAGAAGGATATCGGGCAGCAGGCCTGCTGAAGGCAGCAGGCGGACGAGGTCTGCTTCATCTTTCGGCTCGCGCGGCAGCACCATGCCGCCGCGTCCACGGTCCTCGGTCTCGTGATGATCGGAGCCGGAAAAAAACAACAGGCCGTTTTCGCGGGCGAAGCGGAGCGCGTCATCGTTGTGAGAGTCATGACGGGCGTTGCCGTTGAACACCTCCACGCCGTCCAACAGGGCGGGGTCCTCCCGCGTCAGCCCGGTGCGAAACGGGTGTGCCTGCACCAGCAGCAGGCCTTCGCGGTCAGCCAGGGCGCGCAGCTGCGGGATGGTATACCGGTGCAGCTCCGGCGTACTGTAAAGCAGTTCGGGCGCAGCGCCGAACAGGAGATAGTCGTTGTCGCTTGTGGTGGTGCGAAACTCAAGCCCGCAGTAAATGTGCAGGCCGGCCTGTGCCCCTGCTTCACGCGCGGCGCGGTAGCCGGACAGAAAGCAGTCGATCTTTTGTGTCCAGCTTCCTGTAAGGCTGTCGAAATAGCCATGGTGGAAGTGGTCTGTAATAACGGCGCCGCCGTAACCGGAGCGTTTGAGCTGTGTGACGAGCTGCACGGCGGGCAGGCGGCTGCAGCCACTCACTTCAGAGGTGTGGCAGTGTGTTTCCAGTTTGAACATTGCAGAAAGCTCCTTTTCGCAGAGTGGGCCTGTGCCCGGCAACCAGTATACTACTTTTTCAGCGCTTGTGCCAGTCTTGCGGCCAGGTGTAAGAGGAAATAATTGCATTCCCACATCAAAAAGGATAATATAAAGAAAAGAGACCAGCACAAGAGGAGGCAATGGATATGGCACAGGAAGATTACCGCAAGGCGCTCCGCCTTGGACAGAAAGAGTTCCGGTCGAGCGTGCTGAAAGGGACTTACCCGTATTTGCAGGCACTGGACGAGATCCTGGAGCACACCGCGGTGGAATACACAGAACCGCTCGGCGTTGTAAATATCCCTTTGGCATCCATCGTCGGTACGAAAACGGCCGGGCGCAAAACGGCATTTGCAGGTAATTTCATGCCGCTTCTGGATGAGGACACTGAATTTGCCCAGAAATGGAACGCGCTGTGTGACGCGCATTTGTCCGTGGGCATCCGGGACCCCATCAAGGCCTACGAATACATGAACAAGTTCTATGTGGAAGAGGGCAACAAGCGTGTCAGCGTAATGAAATACTACGAGGCGATGAGCATTCCCGGCTCTGTCACGCGTATCGTGCCGCGCCGCTCAGAGGACAAGGAAAACAAGATCTATTATGAATTCCTGGATTTTTATGATCTGACGGGGGTCAATTATCTATGGTTTTCCCAGCTGGGACGCTTCCGGGCAATGGACCAGGCGGTCAACAGCCGCCCGGGGCAGCCGTGGAGCAAAGAAGACCGGCGGGACTTCCAGACGGCATATTACAATTTCGAGGATGCGTTCCACCGCTGCGGCGGCGCGCGGCTGCCTATTACCGTGGGGGACGCGCTTTTGAAATTCGTGGGTGTGTATCCTTATGAGACGATCAGGGACAAAACGGGCCGGGAGATGGCGGCAGAGCTGGAAAAGATGTGGTCCGAGATCGAGGCCCTCACACAGGACGAAGCGGTGGAGCTGTCTCTGGAGCCTACGACGCAGGCGCCGCCGCTCATCAGCCGCATCCTGCCGCTGGAACAGTCCCGCTTGAATGTGGCCTTCCTATATGAAAAAAGCGCGGATACCAGCGCGTGGACCTATGCCCATGAATTCGGGCGCGGTCATGTGGATGAGGTCCTTGCCGGGCGGGTGTTCACCAAGGGCTACGACAACATCCGGGTGGGTGAAAATGACGACGAGGTCATTGAGCGCGCCATTGCCGATGGAAACGACGTGCTGTTTACCACGACGCCGAAGCTGATGGAATGCAGCCTGCGTGCGGCCATCCGTCATCCGGAGGTAAAGATACTCAACTGCTCTCTGAATATGGACCATCCCAGTGTGCGCACCTATTACGGCCGCATTTATGAGGCTAAATTTCTGGTTGGGGCAATCGCGGGTGCGCTGGCCGACAATAATCGTGTGGGATACATTGCGAATTATCCCATTTACGGGATGGTCGCGGGCATCAATGCATTCGCGCTGGGCGCAAGGATGGCCAATCCGCGTGCCAAGGTTCATTTGATGTGGACCGGGGAAAAGGGTGTGGACGCGCTAAGCGAGCTGGAAAAACGCGGCGTCGAGCTGATCTCCAGCCAGGACGCAGGGCTGCCGCGGGGCGATAAGCACTATGGCCTGTACCGTTTGGACGGGGAGGAGCCGGTGCCTCTGGCAATGCCATTCTGGCATTGGGGAGAATTTTACGAGCGTATCCTGCGGGGCATCATGGATGGCCGCTGGAAGCTGGAGGGCAACGAAGCGGGCCGTGCGGTCAATTACTGGTGGGGCATGGCCTCGGGAATGATAGACGTGCTGCAAAGCCGCAGCCTGCCCCGCGGGACGAAGCGCCTTGCCGCGATCCTTCACAAAGGCCTGTGCTCGGGCACGATCGTCCCGTTCGAAGGAGAACTGTACGCCCAGGGCGGCGTGATGATACAGGCCGAAGACAAACAGATGGAGCCGGAGGAGATTCTGCGCATGGACTGGCTGGCGGAAAATGTGGAAGGCCATATCCCGGCCTTTGACGACCTCATTGAGGAGGCGAAGCCGCTGGTGCGCCTCCAGGGAATTTACAAGGAGGCACAGGTGTGAAGATTCTGGCAATTTCCGATGTGGAATCAAAATATCTCTGGGATTATTTTCAGCCGGAAAAGCTGGAGGGAGTGGATCTGATCCTTTCCTGCGGCGACCTGAAGGCGAGTTATCTCACACTTTTGGCAACGTTTACCCACGCGCCGCTGCTGTATGTACACGGCAACCATGATACGGACTACCAGCGCAGGCCGCCGGAAGGCTGCACCTGCATCGAAGACACGGTTTACGAGGTGAACGGCGTGCGCATCGCCGGGCTGGGCGGCTCAGTGCGGTACAAGCCGGGGCCGTTTCAATATACACAGAGGGAAATGGAACGCCGTGTTGCACGGCTGTCCTCCAAAATACGCCGTATGGGCGGGGTAGATATCATCGTTGCCCATGCGCCTGTCCGCGGCTGCAACGACGGAGAAGACCCCGCACATATGGGTTTTGACTGTTTCAACGCCATGCTGGGACAGTTTCAGCCGAAGTACTTTGTGCATGGACACGTTCACCTCAACTACGGCCGCATCCCACGTTGTGCGCAGTGTGGGGAAACACAGGTGATCAATGCCTACGAGCGGTATACGTTCGAGCTGGAAACGCCAGAGGCTCCGCCGGCGCCTCCGCAGCGGCCGTTCGGTTCTCTTTTGGTGCCCAAGCTGTTCTGGAAAAGCAAATAAAAGCAAGAGCCCGGCTCCCAAATGCACAGGCGCAGTAATGCGCCGCTTGGGGCCGGGCTCTTTTATAGGGGGCTTGTGTGCTATCGATGCCTTTACACGCTTTCAGCCTGCCGTTCTCCCATTCTGCACCAGTTGATAAAGCCGTAGATATCATTGACGAGAAAGGCCGTAAAGCATACCACGACGGACAGATAGGATGTATTTTGACGGGCAGCCAAAATCCATAAAACAATGAGAACGATGTCGTTGGCCGCGTACCCGAGCGCATAATAAGGACTTCTTTTATAGGTAAGATACACCGCGATGAAGCTTGTCGTTACAGAAAGGGTGCTCGGGACTAAGTTGGCCGTTTGAAAATACCCCAGTATGAAGTAAAAAAGCGCAGTGACAAGAATTGCCGCCAGATACATAAAACGCCATTCTGTTCGGGCCAGGTGATTGACGCTGACTTCCATCCGGTTCCCGTTAAACGGGTTTTTCAACCAGGAAATAAGAGCGAACACCGCCATCGGCATAGTCATACCTACATAAGTAAGCATTTCTCCATAATAGGAAAAGGTGAAAGAAATGATTCCGTAAAGCAGGCTGAAAAGAATCATAAGAAGTTGACCGAACGGATTTCCCTTTGCGTTAAAAATGAGGGATGTGACGCCGAGCAGCGAAGCAAAAAGCGTGAAATAATTGCTGCGGTCGAAAAAATAAAAAGCCGCAATGATCACAAATACGGAACCAAACCACAGCGCTCGCTCGCCCTTGGTGAAATAGCGGCGCAGTTCTTCAATTTTTTCATACAACCTCCAAAAAAATAAGCATTCGCATGCACATCTTCTCAGACCTAACGATGTACAAACGAATGCGAATTGCATTCCTACCCGGTGGCAGTGATATTCACATAGGAAAGCGGCTGCTTGTGCCACGCAATTTCGGAAAAAAGCAGCATCCGCAGATGCTGCCTTTTGGAGCAGATGATGGGAATCGAACGTATCCGCAACAAATTATATGGCGTACCCGCATGTTTTGAAACCGCATGAAACGGGGGAAAACGCGGCTTTCCGTGTTCCGTCGTGTAAGAAGAAAACGCGCCTAAAACAAACGAAGTGTGTTATAGAGTGTGTTATTTTTCCGTGTCAGTCTTTTTGCAGCAGCTTTGCAAATACGCCGTCTATTTCGCGTGCAGTTTCTTCCGCCTCACCTGTAAGCGCGTGGCCGTATACGCCGAACGTGTCCATATTGCGGCTATGTCCCACAACGGCCTTGACCTGTCCCTCTGGCAGAATCTTTGCCACGGAAACAAATGTGTGCCGCAGCTCGTAAGGCGTTGTTTTGCTCATGCCGTTTAGGGTGCGGTATCGCTCCCAGTGCTGGCGGTAGTTTTCTTGAGTGCTGATATCAAATACCGAACCCTTGCCGCCTGTAAGCGCCCGCTGTGCGTCCAGCACGGCAGCGGCCATTTCAGGCAGTTCCACAGTGCGCACGGCGTTGCGGTTCTTGCCCTGTGTCGTTTCGCCATATCGGTTGACGGAGCGTTTCAGATGCACCGACTGCCCGTGGATATCCTCCCAGCACAGACCGATGATTTCCCCCGGGCGCATCCCTGTAAGCACTTCAAAGCGGAAAGCATTGATGTATTTCTCTACTGCGGGCTTGCCCCGGTACAATGTCCTGTCACTGTTGAACAGTTTTATTAAATCGTTGGGCTGTAAAATTCCTTTGTCGGGCCGCTTTGCGCTGGCTGGAATCGTCAGGCCGTCGGGGAACAATGTCGAAACCTTACGCCGACGGCAAAACTTTAGAAAGGACGAGAGATCCCCGCGTAGGTTTAAGAGCGTTTTTGCTGCAAGCCCGTGCTGTGCATATGCCTTGTTGATTATGTCCTGCAAGTCCTGCTCCGTCACGCGGTCAATGCGTTTATGCCCAATTATGGGCGCAATGTGATTTTTATACCGTGATTCTACGCCATGCCAATGGCCCTTTCCGGTGCTTTCCTTTTGGCTGGCGATATATTCCGCATACAAAGCGGAAACGCGCGCGCTGCCTGCCTCTATTCCATCATCGAGCCAAGCGTCCGCTTTGGCGTTCGCTTCGCGTTGTCCCGTGCGTCCCGGTGTGGAGCTGTAAAAGCTGCGGCGCTTTCCGTCCCGCTGCACGTTGATTTGCCACCGCTTGTGCTTCTCGCTCCATGCGGCTGTGTTTGTCCTTTTCCCCATGATACAAAGCCTCCTTGTGATGCACTTTGACAAGCCCACACAAAGAGGTGTATAATCATGCTGTTGGGGCAGATTTTACACCTTCCTGTGTAAGCTGTTCTATATAAGCCGTCGGTGTTGGTAGCGCCGGCGGTTTATTTTATTTCTGCGCCCTGGGTTTCGGCTCGGGGCGTTTTTTTCTTTTGCTCATTTTTGAGCAAGCATTCGGATAACAAAGCGGTTTGCTTCGTCGTGTGGGCCTCTACGGCTCGATTCTAGCCGCTTTGCGGGTGGGGTGGTATCTTTATCGCCTTGAGGGGGAACGCGCTTGTCCGGGCGCTGGCGGGGCTACGCCAACGCTTCAAAGTCTACGCCCATATTATCCCGGTAGATTGTATAGGCGCGCCAGATGAACGACGGCTCAACGTTGAAGTGGTCCGCAATCTCCCACACAGAGAAGCCGCACCGTATTTCTCTCACCAGTTCCACAAGCGGGATGCGCTTCAATACCGCCGCTTTGTCTGCCCTGTATTCAGCTTGTTCTTTCACCAGATACGGGCTATAGGGCACATAAAAAGCGCCGGAATTAAAATGCCCTTCTTCGTGTATCAACGCTGTGACTTCTTCTCGCTGCGTAGCAAAGCGGGAACGGTCAACGGCAACTATTCCGCCTCTTGCGAGGCTCATACAGCTATTTTCCTGCAACGGGCACTCCACAACGGCCACCCCAGTGGCAGCCAAATCCGCGCAGACTGCCGAAGCACTGTTATACATAGGCGTTTCACTTCCCTTTAGACCTGTTCAGCTCGGCCCGAAGTTTCATCAGCGTTTTGATATCCTCTATATCACCGGGGGTTAATTCTTTTTTCACGTCACCATAAAAGCCCACGAGTTCATCTTTTACAAGCTCGTCCAGCTCGTCAGCTGCGGCGGGCTTTTCTTCGTTACCAAGCAAGTAGTCCACAGATACGCCAAAGTAGGCAGCGATTTTGGAGAGGGTTTCAGCAGATAAAGCTTGTTTTCGTCCCATCTTTAAATCAGTTAAAGAGCCACGGCTTGCTCCACTCTGTCGGCAAAGTTCTGTTATGTTAATGCCTCTATCAGTACACAAACGCGCGATTGTTTCATACAATTCAGACATAATTTCAGCCCCATTCTTGTGCTATACGCCAAAATTACGCGAACGCTTAATTCATGCTTGATTTTTACGCGAAAGCATAATATACTAAGCATATGCCGCGAAAGCGTAATATCTTGATACTCAACACCATCAATATATTACACTTGTGCGTAAAAGTCAATAGAAAGGAGGTCAAAAACTTGCCGAGAAAAGAACTTTGTCTACTTGGCAAAGAAATCAATCACGCCCTTGTGGATATTAACCAGCCCAAGGAATGGCTGATTGAACAGGTACAGATAGACACGGGCCGATATTTCGACCGTTCATATTTGCACAAAATCCAAACGGGCGAACTAGCCACGCCGGGCATGGTTGCCAGTATTCGCAAAATTCTTGCTTTACCCAATGATACAGCAGAAACAGACCGATAAACGGGACAGAAAGGAGGCCCGCAAAGATGAATGAATTAGTATTTTTTGAAAGCATCGGTATAAAAATCGACGCATTTACAACAAGCCGCACCATTGCCGAGGGGACAAAAATTGAACCCCGAAAGGTGAAAGACGCCACCCGCAAACATCAAAAGGCGTTTGAGAGCTTCGGAGTTTTGGCCTCATATCAGGCCGAAACTCAAAACAACAAAGCGGGTGGCCGTAAAGCCGTTGATTACCTTTTGAACGAGCAGCAGGCGGCTTTTTTGCTTACGCTGCTGAAAAACACCCCGGTAGTGGTAGAGTTCAAGCGCCGCCTTGTGCATGAGTTCTTCAAAGCCCGGCAGGAGCTTGCCCGGAGAGAAGCCCAGCGGGCCGTTAAAGTCCCCGTGCGCCGCAGCCTTACAGACGCAATCCGGGACAGTGGCGAAGCGGAGCGCATGAAGGGATACGCCTATAATTCGTACACCAACCTGATTTACAAGACTGTGACAGGCAAAAACGCTGTAATGCTGCGCAAGAGCCGGGGCGCTGAAAAAGGCACGGATGTTGTGGGCCTGCTGACTGCTGACGAATTGGCAGAAGTCACAAAGCGGGAAGCGCAGGTTTGCACGCTGCTGGATTGCGGCATGCAGTACGAATCCATACGGGAGATTTTGAAAGGAGGCATAAGCAATGGCAAAGCGTAGATTTAAGAAGCTGAAAGACCGAATGTTTGAAAAGGAGCTTACACAGGACGAAGCGGCACGGATGCTGGGACGCAGCACGACATATTTAAGCCACCGCCTGAATGGGCACGAACCCTTTGACTTTGCGGACGCTGCTGTTTTAGCCGGAGTGTTGGATATACCGCGCACGGAATGGGCGGACTATTTCACGGAGGCCACAGCATGACCCGCAGCGAAAAAGAAAGCGCCCGTGCGGCGGCAACCACACGAGCGCAAAGGTGAAGCGGATTTACAGGCCCGTTTCACCTGCATTTTAACAGAAAAATGGAGGTTTTGCAATGATTACTTATCTCGGAGCCGTAGCCCTGGGCTTTGTGCTGGGCGCTGTATTCTCTGCTGTGGGCCTGCTGTCCGACCGAAAGGGGGCGCGGCGGTGATGATGACGCGCGAACAGTTAAGAAAGGCATGGATAAATGCGCAGGAAATCAATTACAACGGCAGCAAACTTCTTGTTCTACAAGGGTTCGATATAGAAGGGTATGCGCTTTTCGGGTATGAAAAAACCTTTGTTTTATTCATCGGGCGCTATGAAAATGTACATAAAACAGTAAGTACGGCAAAGCAGGCCATTTCCGGAAATCTTATGCACAGATATAGCGGGCCGGACCCTTGCGCTATACAACGCGCCATGAAAAAACTGAACGACCAGCTTACCCGACAAAAATAAATGCCCCGCTTTGTTGAAAAATGAGCGGGCGCAGGCGTAAAGGATAAATATAAGCAGTTTTCCCGCCCGTGGCGGCAAACGCGGGCGGGTATTTACACAGAAAAAGGAGGCAGCACAATGAAAACATCTATCACGCTCACGCTGCGGGCGTTCCCCGTTATCGTGGAGAACACAGAGACGCAGGAAGTAAAAAAGGACGTTATAGTGCTCACCAAGGAGCATTTGCGGGCCGCACAGCTTGTGGGGCAGAGTTCCAAGGAACTGATTACACGTATCTGCGCAGATGAGGGATACCGCGTTGTAGAAATCGGCAAGCCCACAAAGCGGGACGTGACTTTTAATTTGCCGCTGCTCTGCGGGCTGGCGGATGGATTCGACATTACAGCGGATTTCAAAGAAACCCTAGAAATGTACGGGGTAACGGTCAAGCCGGATTCTTGCTTTATCTTGTATGCCACTGGTCAGCGCATCCAGATAGAAGAATTTGACGAGGACGGCGGCGGGCCAGTTCTGGAACTACTTAACGAGGTGAGGGCGTGACGCAATGGACGAGCAGATATTCAGCATGTCGCACGATGAGTTTTTACAGTTTTCGGACGAACTGACGGAAGCAACGGCTCTTGAGCCGGAAACGTTCGCCGCGATCTATTCCGTAGACGATGAATTTTTACAGCTTCAGCGCATCGAGACCGTGCGCAATCGAGCGAAAGAGCTAGGTATTTCCGGCAGGAAGTTCGACAGTTTTCTATCAGCATTCCGACGCAGTTCAAGCCGGTTCATCATGCAGCAACGCGCAAAAGATGATGCAGACTTTAACACGGCTTGCGGTGTGCCCGCATGGTGTAAAAACGGCAAAATTGACGAAATGGCCTTTGCGATAGATTTTAACAAAACGCGCGGGCTTGTATGCATCAATGGGCAGCTATACGGCGCGGATGGGCACATACAGGATGAAGCAGTATTAAGCGATATACAGGGCTGTATTGCCCGCTATGTCGAAACCCGTCTTGCTGGGCGCTGTGCTGATTTGCTAAAGGTTCTGAAAAATTACACATACACGACACCGCCGCCCATGCAAAGCGACCGGATATTTGTAAAAAACGGCTGTGTAATGCTGGACGGGCATTTGTCGCCGGACTTCTCTTTCACTCTTTACCGGCTCCCCGTGGAATACAGGCCAGACGCAGAAGCGCCGGAAAAGTGGCTCGATTTCATCTATGAATTACTGGAGCCGGAGGACGTGCAGACCTTGCAGGAGTTCATGGGCTATTGCATGATACCGACCACCAAGGCGCAGAAAATGCTTTTCCTGATTGGTTCGGGCGGCGAGGGCAAAAGCGTTATCGGATCCGTGATGAAATTCATTTTCGGCCCGTGCATGGTAACGGGTTCGCTCCACGATTTAGACGAAAACCGCTTTGCATTGGTAAGTCTCGAAAACGAGCTTATTTTCCTTGATGATGAATTATCAACAAACGGATGCAAGGAAAGCAAGGTGCAAAAGCAGGTCGTGACAGCTTCGGCCCCGGTAAGGATGGAGCGCAAGGGCCAGCAATCCTATAATGCGGACATCTGCTGCCGCCTTATGGCTTTCGGCAACGTGCCTTTTAATACGCTGCACGACCACAGCGAGGGCGCATACAGGCGGCGCATTATCTTGAACACCAAGCCCAAAGCGGAGAACCGACAGGACAACCCCAACTTAACGGACGAGCTGCGCGAGGAAAAGGACGCTATTTTTCTGTGGGCGTTTCGTGGTTTGCAGCGCCTTATTTCCAACGGCTGGCGCTTCACGATCAGCGAGGCGGCAAGGAATGCAGCGGAAGAATCCAAGCAGGACAGCTTCAGCTTTTTAAGCTTCCTCAACGACAAGGACGCTATTGAACTTGGAGTTATGGACAGCGAAGCCACAAGCGCCGATATATGCGCCGCCTATAAGGGATGGTGCCGCGACAACGCCGAAGTATATTTTGCTCCGCGTACTGTTCTCGGATACTTAAAGACCAACGCAAAGAGGTTGAAAATCAAGTTTTCCACGCATACGCAAAGCAAAGAACAAACCCCGGCGAGAGGCTTTAAGGGCGTGAAAATCAACCGATTTATAGACCTCAAGGATTACGAAAACTTCCAAAAAGGATGAAATGTACGTATAAAGCAAAAACGGAACGCATTCAAAAATGCCAGAAAAGCTAGTGTTTATGCGGGTTTGTACACTTCGCGCACTTTTTTGACCGATTTAATTCTCTATATATATTATACACAACACACACATATGTAAAACGTGTATTATATATTTTTTCTAATTAAATATAGAGTACCAAGAGTACATAGCGCACAAAGCAAGAGAGAAAGCGGGCTTGTCCCCTGTCGCTTAACGTACAGCAATACGTGCAAGCGTTCACGAATAAAAAAGGAGTTGCGCAATATGAACGAGACAATTTTACAAATTATCCCCGCGCCCTCTGATATGTGGGTAGAAGAAAAAGAAGATGGGAGCATTTATAAAAGCCGTGTTGTTTGCCTCGCACTGATAGAGGGCGAAGAAGAATCAACGGGCGAAAAGTACCGCTATGTTGCGCCCATGGATATAACGCCGGGTGACGGTGTTATTGACATTGTAGACGGCACAAGCCGCGATTTCAAGCAAATTGTTTTCGAGGGGGTGATCTGATGGAAAAGCAGGGACTGAAAAAAGTATGCCCGCTGCTGGCGATTGCACAAGCTGCCAGCGGTCAAAACGTGCAAAGCCTTGCGCCGTGCATTGGTGAGCGGTGCGCATTTTGCATCCGTGCGCACGTTTACGGGGACGAATACACAGAATATTGCGCAATTGCGGGGATTGCGTGCGGGTTGGAAGCCATAGCGCGCGAATGAAAAAAGCCGCCCTCCCGGACGGCCCCTAACTTTGAGATTATTATACAACAGACGGGAGGGCAGCGCAATGAATGATGAAAACCTTATCACATTTAACCAGATGCAGCCGGAGAGGCACAAAGAGCTTTCACGGCTCGGCGGTATCGCCAGCGGCCAAACGCGTGCCTGGCGTGCCTATATGAAAGCGGCAGCGCGTGAAATGCAATTGCGCATGGTCTATTTCAAAGATGCGGATGCTGATTTAAAAGCAGAGTGGGCAGAGTTCCAGCGCTGGCGGCGAAGCGAGAAAAAACGGAGAGTGAACGCCGGGAAACGAGGGCGTAAGGCATGAACGAAGCGCCCACAAATGAAGCCCTTGCCGCACAGGCCAAAGCGGGAGACCGTGAAGCGCTGGCGGCGTTATGGGAACAAAACCGGGGCTTGCTCCGTGTCATGTTCAACAGGCTGGCCGCAGCCTACCGGGAACGGATGGAAGCGGCGGGCGTGACGCTTGAGGACTTGGAGCAGGAGGGGTACTTTGCCGTAGCCAAAGCCGCGAAGCTGTACGACCCCAGCGCCGGGACAAAGTTTTCAACGTTCCTGTTTTACCCGGTCAAGACGGCATTTGCCTGTGCTGTGGGCCTGCGTACAGAGCGCCAGAGGCAGGAGCCGCTTTGCCGCTGTGACAGCTTGGACGCGCCGCTGGATGCAGAGGACAACGGCAGCGCCACCAGAGGGGACACAGTGCCGGATGCAGCAGCCGAACAGGCTTTTAACGATGCAGACGAATGCTTATATACCGCACAGCTCCACAGCGCCCTTGATGATGCCCTGGCGCTGCTGGATGAACGGCAGGCCGTCGTACTGCGCGGCCGATTCTATGAGGGCCGCACGCTGGAAAGTCTGGCGGTACAGCTTGGCATATCCCGCGAACGTGTCCGGCAAACAGAATCAAAAGCCATTCGTGCAATGCGCTTTCCACGGATTCAGCGCAAGCTGGAAGCATACCGGGAAAACATCCTTGCGAACAGCTCATACCACGGCACAGGCTTTACAGCCTGGAAAGAGCGCGGCAGCATAGAAGAACGTATTGCCGAGCGCATAGAAGCCCACACAGAGCGCTATACAGCCGATGCCTTTATAGCGGATATGATGAAGATCTACCAATGCAGCCGCGCGGAAGTGTTGCAGCGATACCCAGAGCTTAGCAGCTAAAAAGCGAGAGGGGGGTGAACCCATGGCGAAGAAGAAAAAGACACGTAGCGGGTGGAAGCCCGGCATACTTGACGGCCCAGACCCTACCCCGGAGGAGCTGATAGCGTGGATAAACGCACAGCGGGAACAAGCTAATAAAGAGGAATCCAGCAGCGTTACACAGCAGTATCCCCGACCCTGTGCCGGGTGCTGATATATCAACAAGAGAAAGGAAAGAAAAAACATGAACA
>ENA-UOJP01000840-UOJP01000840.1-human-gut-metagenome-genome-assembly--contig:-C102-NODE-840-length-47540-cov-11.465242_pt1 | contig 47540 bp, 40 predicted proteins | sample MGYA00242353_ERZ723900 | MGnify/ENA metagenome assembly ERZ723900 | reverse complement strand
GAACGTTTATCTCTTTTACGCAAGTTTTAGGAATGTGTTTCGCAATTACCTATATAATCAGGATAAGCGTTCCTCGAAATAAATCCCTAGCTGTGAATGAATCTGACCCCAGTCCTGGCGGTGGCCGGTCCATTTCTTCGTGATATCCATCATCGCCAGATACAGCATTTTTAGCAGACTGTCATCCGAAGGAAATACTGTCTTTGACTTTGTCATCTTCCGTAGCTGGCGATTGAAGCCTTCTATCGTATTCGTCGTGTAAATCAGGCGTCTGACCGCTTCCGGATATTTGAAGTACGTTGACAGGTTTACCCAGTTCTCCCTCCAGGACTTTGATATCTTAGGGTATTTCACATCCCATTTCTCTCCGAAATCTTCCAGCACTCCCAGTGCTGCATCCTCCGTTGGCGCAGTATATACCCGCTTTAAATCAGCCATCAGAGGCTTAATTTCTTTGTAGGATACGAATTTCGTAGTGTTCCGGATCTGATGGATAATGCACTGCTGGATCTCCGTTTGGGGGTATACCGCTCCAATGGCCTGGGGGAATCCCGTCAGACCGTCTACGCACGCAATTAGGATATCATTTACCCCTCGGTTCTTCAGCCCGTTCAGGATGGACAGCCAGAACTTTGCACTTTCGTTTTGTCCTACATACATGCCCAGGACATCTTTCCTTCCATCCATGCCAATCCCTATGGCTATGTACACAGCCTGCTTCACAATATGCCCTTCATTGCGTACATGGTAATGGATTGCATCCAGGAACACTACCGCGTAAATCTCATCCAGAGGGCGTTCCTGCCACGCTTTTACGATAGGGAGTATCTTGTCTGTGATGCGGCTTATGGTGCTGTCGATACCGTAAAGATTTCTCATATGGCTCTCAATGTCATTTGTAGTCATCCCTTTTGCATACATGGAGATGATTTTTTCCTCCATGTCCTGAGTGACCGTGTTTTGATATTTCTTGATTACCTGTGGTTCAAACTCCCCTTTTCGGTCTCTGGGGATATCAGGTTCCATGTCTCCATAGCTGGTATGCATGGTCTTCTGGGAATGTCCATTCCGGCTGTTCCCAGTATCTTTGTTCCGATAATCATACTTGGAATAGCCCAGTTCCCCGTCCAATTCCTCATCCAAAGCTCCTTCCAGAATGACTGACATCATATCCCTCATGATGGTGTTCACATCGGTGCCGTCTTTGATTTTCACATCATTCTGTTTTAAGTAGCCTTTCATGAGTTCCCGCATAGCGGCTTTCTGTGGTGTGTCATTTTTTCTTGCCATAATAAAACCTCCAAACTGTGTCATTTTATCTTACATCAGTTTGGAGGTTTACACAATCTTTGGGACACTCCTTTAACCAACCCTATTGCACAACCCGATAACTCCCTCTATCCGGCGTCGCCGTATCCCATTCCGGCATCCAGGCCCCATCGCTTCCAACCCAATAATACATCTCAATCGCATTGGACTTCACATAGCAGTCAGATTCCATATATCCATTATAATTAAAATAATACCACTTATCATTAATGATTCTCCAGCAGTCTGTTGCATAAGTTCCATCCCCATACTTAAACCTCCAGCCGGAGTAAGCCTTTTCCCATGTACCGTTTCCGCGGGACCAGGCATCCTCACGGGTCAGTACCTTGGCATCGGAGTCAGCCGACCAGCCGCTGGATTCTGTGGTATAGGTGCCAAGCGCACGTACATTAAATGTATATCTGCCTTCTGTATTAATATACGAACTGAAATCATGTGAACAACCCGTCTCTGTTACTGTGGCCAGCAGGCGGTTATTTTTATACAGTTTCACCTCGTATTTTTCTGAACCCTCTACTTCGTCCCAAACAGCAGTGTCGCCATTCCAGCTTGTAGCCGTGGTTGCAGGCAGATTGCCGGAAATCTCGGGAAGGTAGACCTGCAGGATTAGTGAACTTCCATCTGATTCGATGTGGGATTCCTTATACTGCACTCCCAGACCGGACAGGGTAAAGTTATTTCTCTTAATGTCAGAGAAGCGGTATCCATCCCGGGCGGATAATTCCACCTCAGCTTCAGGTCGCTCACCAAAAATCCAGGTATCATCGTCTTTTACATATACCGTTCCCTCAACCTTATACTGGCTGCTGTTGGAACTGGCATAGATGTTGCCTACAATATCGCCGCCTCTGGGGGATTTATCCCAGGAAAAGGATAGGGAGACGGAAGTAATGGATTTTTCCTGGGCATAGGCGCTGATAAAACTGCCGGCAGCCAGGCAGGCTGCTAAAATAGAAATTGCAATTACTCTTTTAAACATAGAATTACTCCTTTCCATAGGAATTAAACTGGTAGATGAATGTTTAGTGATTATTTTTATTGTAACGTATAATCGGGAAAATGTCTAATGTTTGCAGAAAAATGATGGAATGCTGGAAATAGTAGAATACTGGAAATAGTGGAATACTGGAAATAATGGAATACTGGAAAGGATGGAATAAGGGCAGCAATGGAACACTGGAAATGAAGAGATATTCAACATAAAAAGGGAACAGATAAAAAATATAAATATTTAAAAAATCATTACGGAAAATGGTCGGATTTCATGATGAAAATTAAGATTACATAATAGCTCACATATACTATAATAGATTAATAGGTATATTCATGGTCGTAGTATTGTCAAATAAAAGAATGTAAGCAGCGCCCTAATATAGAAGAAAGAACAAATGAACGAGATGCATAGAAAAATGGGATGCAAGATGATGAAGGTATATAAACATAAAAAATAAATGCATAAAAGAAAGAACAATAGGTAAAAAAAAGCGTAGGTAAAAAAAGTATAGGTACACAAAAGCGTAGGTAAAAAAAGTATAGGTACACAAAAGCGTAGGTAAAAAAAGTATAGGTACACAAAAGCGTAGGTAAAAAAAAGCGTAGGTACGCAAAAGCATAGATACATAAAAGCATAGGTAAACAAAAGCATAGGCACACAAAAGTGCAGAGTCATAAAAGCGCAGAGTCACATAAACACAGAGTTATATAGCACAAAGTAACAGATTCATAAAGCCACAAAAGGAATATTACCAAAAAGCCAGTCAATAATTTAATGTGATATATGGTCAATCAAAGCCGGTATCCGCCTAAAGACACATCCATTTCCCTATTTCATAATGAAAAGAAAAAAGTAATGGCGGCTCTGCATTTTCTGGAGCCGCCCTATTGGACCAATATGCCACACAGAAATCAAATAGAAAAGAAGGAGGATAATACATGGGACACCTGACCACCCGCGACGCCTACAAAAACCTGAGTGACCGCATCAACTGGTTTACCCAGGGCGCACCGGCGTCTGAGACATTGTATAAGATTTTGCAGGTATTATATTCGGAGAAGGAGGCGAAGTGGGTTGCGCTGCTTCCTGTGCGTCCGTTCACAGTGAAAAAGGCTGCAAAGATATGGCAGACGTCTGAGTATAAGGCAGAGCGCCTTCTGGACCATCTCTGTGAAAAGGCCCTGCTGGTGGATTCCTGGCATAAAGGGGTCCGCCAGTTCGTGATGCCGCCGCCAATGGCTGGATTCATTGAGTTCGCCCTGATGAGGACCAGGGGGGATATTGACCAGAAATACCTGAGCGAGTTGTATTACCAGTACATGAACGTGGAGGAGGATTTCATCAAGGACCTGTTTTATGCCACGGAGACAAAGCTGGGGCGTGTTTTTGTCCAGGAGCCGGTTCTTACCAACGATAAAATGAACCACATCTTGGATTATGAGCGGGCCACCCATATTGTGGAGGAGGCGGAGTATATCGGACTCGGTTTATGCTATTGCCGCCATAAGATGTCCCATGCAGGCCATCCCTGTGAAATTGACGCGCCCTGGGATGTGTGCCTGACCTTTGACAATGTGGCCCGTTCCCTGGCGGAACATGGGGATTACGCGCGGCTTATCTCCAAGGAAGAGGCACTGGATGCCCTGGAGCGCTCCTATGCCAGCAATCTGGTGCAGATTGGGGAAAATGTCAGGGAGCACCCGGCATTTATCTGCAACTGCTGTGGCTGCTGCTGTGAAGCCCTGCAGGCGGCCCGGCATTTCAGCCCTATGCAGCCCGTTGCCACAACCAACTATATACCGGACATTTCCGAAGAGAGATGTGTGGGATGCGGGAAGTGCGCAAGGGTCTGTCCGGTACTGGCTATTTCCATGAATGAGGATGGGAATGGGAAACGGAGGCCTCTTTTGGACCGGGACATCTGTCTGGGCTGCGGCGTGTGCGCCAGGAACTGCAGCGTTAAGGCGATTGAACTTAAGAAACGGCCGGAGCAGATCATAACTCCGGTAAACAGTACGCACCGGTTCGTGCTTCAGGCAATCGAAAAGGGTACCCTGCAGAACCTTATTTTTGATAATCAGGCATTTGCCAACCACAGGGCCATGGCGGCCGTGTTCGGCGCTATCCTGGACCTGCCTCCTATTAAGCAGGCCATGGCCAGTAAACAGTTTAAATCTATTTATCTGGACAGGCTGCTGTCCATGCATAAGGAGAGGAGAAAATGATTGTCAGTGTGAGCCGCAGAACCGATATTCCGGCATTTTACCCGGATTGGTTTTTCCGGCGTCTGGAGGAGAAATATGTTTATGTGAGAAACCCCATGAATCCCCGTCAGGTCAGTGAACTGCGTCTGGACCGGGATTCGGTGGACTGTTTTGTGTTCTGGACAAAGAATCCCGGGCCTATGATGGACCGGCTATCCGCGCTGGATGAGATGGAATACCCATATTATTTCCAGTTTACGCTTACTGCTTACGGTACAGATTTGGAACCCGGAGTTGCGGATAAGGATGAAATGATAAAGATTTTTCGCAGGCTTTCCCGGCGCATAGGACCGGAGCGGGTAGTGTGGCGCTATGACCCTGTTCTGCTTGGCGGGGACTATACAATCCAGTACCACAGGGAGTGGTTTGAGAAAATGTGCAGGGCTCTCTGCGGATATACAGAGTCCTGCGTAATCAGTTTTCTCGACATGTATTCCAGGATAAAGAAGAATATGGAATATCAGGGGATTTTACCTCTGAGCCAGGAGGACATCCGTATTCTGGCTTCTATTTTAGGACCAATTGCAGCCAGGTACGGTATAAGGATGAGCACTTGTTCGGAGGAAATGGACCTGGAAGAATATGGGATACGGAAGGGGGAGTGCATTGATGACCGCCTCATAGAATCCATTACGGGACATCATCTGGATGTGAAAAAGGATGATACGCAAAGGGCTTCATGTGGCTGTGTGAAGAGCGTGGATATAGGAACCTATCACACCTGCGCACATTTTTGCAGGTACTGCTATGCGAACCTGAGCCAGCGTCAGGTGGAGGAAAACAGGAGACAGCATAATCCTGATTCGCCTCTTCTGATTGGCAGCCTTCGCGGGGACGAGAAGATAACGCCCCGGGGGATGAAGTCTGTGATAAAAAAGACATAGATTGGAACGACATTAGATGAAGATGAAGATCAGACAGATAACAGCGGCCATGGTATGCGCTCTGGTGATTGCAGGTGAGGCCGCCACCGCTGCCTGCGCAGCAGAACGCTGGAACGGGAATATGGAAGGCCGGAATGCGGAAAGCCAAAATGGAAATACGGAAGGCCCAAATGTGGAGAGCTGGGACGAAAACGTCGAAATCACAGCCCACAGAGGCGATTCATCGGAGGCGCCGGAAAACACAATTCCGGCATTTGAGGCAGCCATTGAAAGCGGGGCCGACTGGATTGAACTGGATGTGGGCGTTACAAAGGATGGCGTTCTGGTAGTGCTCCATGATGAGGATTTAAAAAGGGTTGCAGGCGATTCCAGAAAAATAGGGGAACTGACTTTTGAGGAGGTGCGCCGTCTGGATGTAGGAAGCAGTTTTGGTCCAGACTTTAGAGGAGTTGGCATACCCTCATTGGAGGAAGTGCTGGATTACTGTCAAGGAAGGGTCCTGCTGAATATTGAGATTAAATATCGGAAAGGCCAGGACCTGGCTTTCATTCCCCGTCTGGTGGACCTGATCTGTCAAAGGGAAATGCTGAACCAATGTATGATAACCTCTTTTAATTACGGCTGCTTGCAGATGGTGAAGATATTTGAGCCAGCGCTTAAGACCGGACTTATCAGCTCCAGGCCCATTGCGCAGCCCGAGATTTATACGAGTGCGGATAATTTTGTACTCAGCATTGAACTGATTGAACCGGATACCGTGAACCGTATCCATGAACTGGGGAAGGAAGTCATTGCCTGGACGGTTAATGACCAGTATTCTGTGGAGAAATGCAGGAAAGCCAGAACCGATAATATCATTACGGATAATCCGGACAATATCATCCCGGATTGATTGCCAAGACTACAATGACATATCGCCCGGGATACCATATGCAGAATGCCACATGCAGAATACTACATGCGGGATACCGTATGCGGGAAAACATATGCGGGATACCGTATGCGGGATGCTATATGCGGGATGCTATATGCGGGAAAGCATATGCGGGATACCATATGAGGAATACCACACTACCACATCCGCAATTGTATCCCGGCAGGTATATATTTTCCAAAAAGGCCCATAATATCCATATATTACCGGCAGGCCGCCGGAAATGGAGGAAAGATTATGAGATTACCGAGGCATATTGGAATCATACCGGATGGAAACCGAAGGTGGGCTTTGGACCGGGGGATGGAGAAGCCGGATGGATACAAACATGGCATTTCACCGGGAATGACGCTATACCATATGTGCCGCCAACTGGGCATTGAGGAAATGTCTTTTTATGGATTTACCGTGGACAACACCAAGCGCCCCAGCGCCCAGCGCCAGGCATTTACAAAAGCATGCGTGGCGGCTGTGGAGGAACTGTCAAAGGAGGATGCCAGCCTGCTTGTACTGGGCAATACCCAGTCCCCCATGTTTCCTCCGGAACTTCTTCCCTATACCCGGCGCCATGATTTTGGGGCTGGCGGGATGAAGATAAATTTTCTGGTTAATTACAGCTGGGAGTGGGATATGGGATTTAAAACGGAAAAGTCCGGTACTGATTCTGCTGCGTCCGGCATGATTGGACCTGTCCTCAAAACGGCTGAGGTTTCCAGGATTGACCTGGTCATCCGCTGGGGCGGCAGGCGGAGACTGTCAGGATTCCTGCCGGTCCAGTCCGTTTATTCGGATATATATGTGGTGGATGATTACTGGCCTGATTTCAGAAAAGAGCATGTGGAGGATGCGCTTAAATGGTATTCTGGCCAGGACGTTACATTGGGAGGTTAAAAAAGATAGGAGTGTGGGAGTGTAAGGCCCTAAGGGTATGTGGCTATGATAGTATGTGGCCCTAAGGGCATGTACCCTTAAGCGTATACTTCTATAAAGTATGGGTTGCCAGGCTGTGGCAGCGCCGGGAAATGTATCTGCGGTTCATTTGGATTGGCAGCGCATGCATTTTCGGGCGCTGTTGCATATTAGCAGAGGAAAGCGAAATTTCTACAATAAAGCGATTGTTTTCAACATATCTGGACAAAATGGTACAGGGGGGTGTAAAATATCATAAATAAATTAAGCAGTACGGGGAAAGTATTATGATACATATAGCAATTTGCGATGATGACATACAGCTATGTAACCAGCTGGAAGATTATATAAGGAAGTGGAGAAAAGAAGGAAGGAAACTGGAAGCAGAGGTATTCAACACAGGGAAGGAATTTGAGAAGGCTCTCAAGGAGCGGTATTTCGATTTGATTTTTCTGGATATCATCATGAAGGACTGCAGTGGGATTGAGTTGGGACGGTTTATCCGCGAGGAGCTTAACAATGACAGCAGCATGATTGTATATATGTCTGGATACGGAGACGAATACGCTTTGGAGTTGTTCCAGTTCCAGCCCTTTCATTTTTTAAAGAAGCCTTTTAAGATTGAAGAATTTCAAGCCATTTTCTGTAAGGCGTGTGAGAAGATACAGGGAGATACGGGTATCTTCGAGTTTAAATCCAACCGGACCGTGTATCGGGTCCCGCTGAAGGATATCCATTATTTTGAAGGGGATAACCGGCGGGTTAAAATCGTAACCGGCACACACACATATCATTGTTACTCCACCATAGAAAATCTGTTTTCAAAAATTGACATGGAGCAGGCTGGGTTCATCCGCCTGCATAAATCCTATGCTGTGAACCTGCGGTATGTGGCAAAGTTCAGCGTCAGGATGGTAACATTGTTTGATGGGGAGGAGTTTACAATCAGCGCCCCGTTTAAGGAAAATGCCCAACGTCAGTATGAGATTTACAGCGAAAAAATCAGCAGGACAAAGTGATTTTGCAGGGAAATGAATTATCAGATAAAATGGACAGGAGGCCCGTATTTTAAGATTGGAGGGGCCTCCTGCTTTTTATTAGATATCCGATTTCCTGTTATATGAATGGCGCAGAACAAAATGATTGGTTTAGGAAATATGGTGTATTGGCTCAAAAGCATTGCAAATGGTCATATTTTCAATATAATTAGTATTATATAGGTGCATAAGTGAAATTTAAGACTTGTTGCCATGTGGAATGGAAAAGAAGGCTGCGGCAGGGGGCGGATACGGATGAAAAGGTGCGGCATAAAATGTACCCTATTAAGCGTACACGGCAGGAAGGGCATCTGACCTTTGGCGGCATAGGCATGGAGTTGAGTTGGCAGCCTTTCTGGCTGCGTCAGTTTGAGGGAGGTATTACATGGCAGGATATTTATCACCAGGAGTTTATGTGGAGGAGTACGAATCAGGGACAAAGCCCATGGAAGGCGTAGGGACCAGCACAGCCGGATTCATTGGGGCGGCAGAGAGGGGACCGGTGGAAGGGACTCCTGGGTTGGTGACTAATTTTGCTGAGTTCACGCGGATTTACGGTGGTTATCTGTCGGCTGATGAATATGGTGATTATCGGTTTCTGGCTTATGCGGTGGAACATTTCTTTATCAATGGAGGGTCCAGGGCATTCATTGCCAGGGTGGCGCCCAAAGACGCGGTCTGCGCAAAAGGCATGCTGCCGGATGAAGCGGCTCAGGTGCTTGTGATGACGGCCAGGAATCCCGGAACGTGGGGAAACCGTCTGAAGGTGGTGATTTCTCCCTCCAGCAAGGCTAAGACACAGATAATGGAGGTGATGGGGACTCCGGCAGATAAGTGTTATGCGGTAAAGAACGGAGCCGGCTTCTGTGCAGGGGATGTGGTGGAATTTTCAGATGGGGAACAGTTGGTCTATAACCGGATTATAAAGAGACAGGATAATCTCATTACCTTTGAACAGGAATTTGGGATGGATGTTACGGACCGGCAGCTATTACCATCCAAGGTAATCCGAACCTGTGAATTTAATATGGAAGTCAGATTTGAGGATATGGTGGAGAATTATGATTACCTATCCTTTAACAGCAGTATTGATGAATTTGTGGAAAGGAAAGCAGCCAAGTCTCGGTTGATAACAGTGGCGTTGCGGAGTCAAAATGCCAATGGCGGCAGTTTTTCCGGGACTGCATTGGATTCAGGAAGCAGGTCTTGGACCGCAGCGGGCGGGGAGGAAAAAAGAGCCTACATTCCAGCATTCATCCAGCCGGCCGAAAGCGGCAAAGCTGCGATATCTGTTGATTTTGCGGGGGGAAGTAACGGCAGTGCGCATGGCATGGCTGCTGCTGATTTCATCGGAGTGGACAGTGGGACCGGACAGCGTACCGGTATCCAGGCATTTTTGGATAATGATGTGGTTTCTATCATGGCGGTGCCCGGTGTTACGGACCCCGATGTGCAGCTTTCACTGGCAGCCCACTGCGAGAAACTGAACAGCCGGTTTGCGGTCCTGGATATGCCCAGGGCTGCAGGAACCGTGCAGGAAATCCTTAAACACAGGCACATTCTTGATACTACATATGCTGCTTTTTATCATCCCTGGCTCAAGGTGTTTGATCCTCTGGATAAACAGAACATCTACCTACCGCCGTCAGGTTCCATAGCCGGTATCTATGCCAGAAGCGATAACACCAGAGGCGTGCATAAGGCTCCTGCCAATGAGGTGGTTCAGGCCTGCGTTGGGCTGGACATGCAGTTTAACACCGGTCAACAGGATTTGCTGAATCCAGAGGGCGTGAACCTGATACGTGCATTTCCGGGAAGGGGTATCCTGGTATGGGGCGCCAGGACGGCCAGCAGTGACAGCAGATGGAAATACGTTAATGTCCGCAGGCTTTTCATTTTTATGGAGGAATCCATTAAGGCCAATACTAACTGGGTTGTATTTGAACCAAATGATGAGATGCTGTGGGGGCGGGTCCGCAGGACCATAGAAGTGTTCCTGGACGGCTTGTGGAGAGGAGGAGCCTTGGCCGGATCGGTGCCGGAAGAGGCATTTTTTGTGCAGGTCGGGCGTGATACCATGAGTCAGGATGATATCGACAATGGAAGGCTGATTTGTGTTATCGGCGCGGCTCCGGTGAGACCGGCTGAATTTGTGATATTCCGTATCTTTCAGAACACAGGGATGCCCAGTGACATATGATGAGGGCTGGCGGAGTGGGCCAGGACATGTATCCGGCGCCAGGGGCCGGACATTATCCAATGGTATCCCCGTCACCGGAACTGGACATCACCCGATGGTATCCCCGTCACCGGACATCATCATTCATAATCAGGAGGAATTAGATTAAATGGGAGTATATACAGGAACAGAATTCAGATTCGGATTAGAGATAGACGGATTGTACGCAGGTAGGTTTATGGAAGTGTCCGGGGGAGGCGCCTCCAACGGACCCATGGAGTACAGGGAGAGCAATATGGCTTTGGAGCTGCCCCATAAGGTGGCAGGTTTGGGAGAATACAGTAATATCATCCTTAAAAAGGGGGTGATTGAGGAATCGGTGCTGCGCGGCTGGCTGGCCAAAGGGCTGACAGAGGCAGTGGAGCGCAGGACGGTTACCGTCAGTCTGCTGGATGAAAACCAGAATGCGGTCGTGTCATGGCAGATCATTAATGCCTGGCCGGTCAAGTACACGACCCCGGATATCAGCGCGGTTTCCAGCGGTATTGCCATTGAGACATTGGAACTGGCCCACGAAGGTATGACTAGGAAATAATAATGATGGAAATGTCTGCTGCCCATATGTAAAAGGCCCCACCGTATTGCCCTGGTGCCAGGAAACTGGATGATTACAGCCAGGTATGCGGCTTATATATCATTAGGAAGGCAGGGAATGTGACGGCAGGGATAAACAGGATAATAGCAGGATTGGGAGGATGCGGATGCAGGATATGGTAACGGGACTGGTTAAACAGAACCTAAATAAAGAACACAAGAATATGGTACTGGTAGAGTACCGGCTGGCTGAAGGGGGAACGATGGAAATGGACTGGATGCCGGTGATGATGCCCTATGGAGGGCCGGGATATGGAATGTACCTGATGCCGGAAACAGGGACCGAGGTGGTGATAGGATTCCGGTTTGGGGACAGGAGCAAGCCATTTGTGATGGGGGCCCTTCTGGAAAATATGGATTCGGTTCCTGAGGCAGGCGGAACCGGGAATATCCCGGCCAGAATGTTGAAAACAAGGACCGGTTTCACGGTTTCTGTGGATGAGGAACAGGATGGGTTCCTGTTTACGGACCCGGCTGGACAGAATCAAGTGGCCGTCTCTTCTGGGAAGGACCATGGGAGTCTGGTAATTGACATCAGGGAAAAGGTGGAAATCCGTCTGGGCGGGGAAGCGTATCTCACCTTGGAGAAAGAGAATGCCACGTTTGCAGGTAATATAACGGTCAGCGGGGAGGAAATCCATCTGAAGGCAGAAAAGGACCTCTCTGTCTGTTCGCGGAACATGACTCTTGATTCGGGCAGGATGCTTACATTGAAAGGACAGGATATTAATGCTTCACCAGTCCAGGGATTTAAGCTGGACGGGATGAAAGCGGACATAACACCTTCACAGAATATAAATGTAAAGACCATGCATCTGAAAGCAGAGGGAACGGCTGCACAACTGTCTGCCCTGACCAGTCTGCAGCTGAAATCAGACGGTATCGTTGAGGTCAGGGGATCCATGGTGAAGCTGAACTAAAAGGTTTTGGAATAGACAGGGTTATCCGGATATGCAGGTCCAGCTGGGTAGATTCCATATAGAGCGGAGATTCCATATAGAGAAAAATTGATATAGGAGGAAATATATATGCCATGTTGTGTCTGCGCAGGCGCATCCATCACCTGCTCATTCGGTGCTGCGCCATCAGTATTAAATGTTCTGCCTGGGGCCAGGGTCATGAGCTCCCAGGCCCTTGCATCCATCATGGATAACATTTCCGTGATGAATATTATGCCGTTTGGTATGTGCAGCAGTCTTGCCAATCCAAATGTGGCAAGTGCCACTGCTGCGGCTTTGGGAGTGCTGACGCCCATGCCCTGTATGCCTATGATTGCCGGACCTTGGATGCCAGGCAGCCCGAAGCTGTTAATCGGCGGCAGACCTGCCCTTACCAGTGATTCCATGCTCATGTGCCAATGGGGCGGCGTCATTCAGATAGCATTTCCGGGAACCGTGAATATACAATGCTGAGCCGGTGCATACTAATCCCGGAGGTGATATGAATGAGTCCGAAGGAATTAAATTATATTGAGGATGCCCTGGGACATGAGCAGTTTTTAAAAACCCAGTGCCAGGAGGCCATCCAGAACCTGCAGGATCCAACCCTTAAGAACCAGGTCCAGCAGATGACGCAGAAACACCAGCAGATATTTGACAACTTTTATAATCTTGTATAAGGAGGAAGAAGAGAATGGATGACAAGTGTATCATGGAGAACCTTCTCCTGACAACCAAAGGCGTATGCGACTTATATATGCACGGCACCATCGAAGCTTCCACTGCCAATGTGCATCAGACCTTCAACCAGGCTTTAAATGATAGTCTGTGCATGCAGGACGATATTTATAAGGAGATGTCAGCAAAAGGCTGGTATCAGATGGAGCAGGCAGAGCAGCAGAAGATTATGAAGGTAAAGAACCAGTTTGCCGGGATGTAAGTAACAGTCAGGATATAAAAGGAGCGCCAGCTGTAGCGCTCCTTTTTAAATGATAATCATCCAGCCTCATACATATCCTTAATCATCCGTACCGTCCTGTCCATACCAAGGCGGCTTATATTGAGAAGCATCTGATGGGAATCAATGCTGCCCCATTTGCGTTTGGTGTAGTTTTCGTAATAGTTCTTCCTGCGGCGGTCAGTGGATTTGATGGCAGCGACCGCATCCTTTTCGGAGAAATTATAGCGTTCCATGATACGGCGTACCCGGTCTTCCATGGAAGCGCAGATGAATACGTCAATCAAATCCGGATAATTGCGGAGTACATAATCACCGCACCGTCCCACAATGATACATGGCCCCTTTTTGACCAGGGCTTCTATGATAATGGTCTGGGTCACATAAGTACTGTCATTCAGGGAAAGTCCATATCCGGTAACGGAGTTAGGTTCCTTTGGAATCTGATAGTTGGCTAAGAAGGTAGAGAGGGCGGATTCATCAACCTTTTCCACGCTGACAGGGGATTGTCCCATCTTTTCGGCGGCCATCTCCACCAGGTTCCTGTCATAGAGAGGAATCCCCAATTGGTCTGACAGCCTTTGGGCTGCTTCATGTCCTCCGCTTCCGAACTGACGGGCTATGGTGATAATCTTATGGCTCATAGTTCCACTCCTTTCCAACTCAAAGAGTATAAATGTATGAATAAGTTGTTATATATATTATTATAACGCACGATTCATACAATTGATATAAAAAGTTTGAAAATTTTTCCTGTTTTTTATCCATCTGTCCTATCATACCAGTTGGTTTACCTTCCGTATCAGCAGCCGGGGTCCAAGCGCCACATCAGTATCCGCAGACTGATTCCTTACATCAGTGGCTGCAGTCTGATTCCCAATATCCGCAATGATAGCCGCATCCACCACATAAACAGACGGAGAACCATCTGCTATATCTGTAGCCGTAGGCTAATCCCCTACATCCGCATCCGCAGCCATCCTTCACATCAGCATCCGGAGAACCATCTGCCATATCTGTAGCCGGAGTCTGATTCCCTACATCCGCCGCTACAGCCGTATCCTTCACATCAGCCGCCAGAGAACCATCTGCCATATTAGCAGCCGGAGTCTAATCCCCTACATCCGCAGATGCAGCCGTATCCTTCACATCAGCCGCCAGAGAACCATCTGCATATCTGTAGCCGGAGTCTAATCCCCTACATCCGCATCCGCAGCCTCATCCCCCACATCCGTGGCCGCCGCTTCATCCCGGGCCTGTGCCCGCTTTTCGTGCATCAGGTCCCAGATGGTATCGTGCATCCATTTTACCGTATCGTTCAGGATTTTGTTTTCCGTGTCCAGGTTCATGATTACATTGTTCATTTCCGCAATGATTTCACGGCTGTTGTAACGTTTATGCGGGGCGGTCAGCCGCTCCACAAGGGAGGGATTGGTTTTCAGTATCTCCTTTGAAAGGAATTCATCCCGCTCATCACAGGACATCCGCATGAATTCCGTGTAATGCATCCGTACCATATACATTGCCTCTTCACAGCCGCACTTTGGGCATTGCGGATGCCGGGAGGTCTGGTAATAAGCATAATGCCCGCATTTGGGGCAGTAAAATACAGCAAGTTCTCTCATAATCGTCCTCTCCTGATACAGTCTTAATAATATAGATAGCGTTTCAGAAGGGAAAATATACCACTTTTTTGTATAAATAGTGTAATTTCGGCAAAATGCACAAAAAAACGGCAGACTGATTAGCTAGTCTGCCGTGTATATGGGATGCCTTATAGTGAACGGATGATGGCAGTCCCTTTTCTTACTGGATTACACCTTCGGTGTTTACGGTCCAGATTTTATCGTTTTCGTCTTTGAAGTCTTTGAAGCCATTGCCCAGCTCTGGTTTTGCTGTGGACTTGGAGGAGGATCCTGCCTTCTGCACGGTGCCGTTGGCATTTACCAGGTACTGCTTGTCATCTAAGGTTACAGGGGCAAAGCGCAGGTCCTTGTCGGCTTCCTGACGCAATCCGTATACGTACAGCACGTTATCCTTGATGCCGTGGTAACCCTGTCCCTTTCTGGAACCGTCTGTGTGGAAGTACCAGTTCTGTACCTCGCCTAAGTCCTCATCATAGATGGACTGCTTACCGGTCTTCATCACGCCTTCCTCGTCAAAGTAGAAGTTGGCAATGGAACCATTATCAATGTTAACTACCTGCTTGCCGGTCTGCATTTCACCCTTTGTGTTAAATGCATACTTCCTGGAATCAATGGTGAACAGCTCCAGGCCCTTTTCTGCATGGTAAGGCTGGCCTTTCTTAAAGTAGAAGCGGTAGAGTTCTGCCTCTTCGCTGATGCCTTCAACGCCTTCAATGGTTCTCCAGCCGTCAGCGCGCTTGCCGTCTTCATCATAGTACTGATAACCTGCTACAGTTACCTCTGTCTGCGCGGGAGTTGCCTCTGAAGGGGTTGCCTCTGCTGCATTTTCCCCAGATGCTGTCTCGGATGCAGGAAGCTTGAACCATCCTGTCTGCATGCGTCCGTCTACAAATGTATAGTAGTCGCCGTTTATCTTCTTGTCTATTTCATTTTCAACCCTTTTTCCTGTATTGTCAAAGAAGAACCATGACTCAAGGTATTCAGGATCATCGGTTTCATCTTCCAGAAGAACCCATCCTGTTTTTCTGCTGCCGTCCTCACCCAGATAATAATTGAAGCCGTCAACTGTAATGGAACCGGTCTGCATGATACTGTCTTCGTTAAAATAGTACCACTGGCCGTTAATGGATGCCCACTTGGAGGTCAGGGCCTTGCCGTCCCTTCCGTAATAATAGTACAGATGCTCCTGTGCGTCATCCTCATTCCAGAAATCTTCATTCTCTACGGAAACCCATTTCATGCTCACACGTTTTCCGTCTTCTCCTACGTAATACTCATCAATCTGCATGTTGGAGGCGCGGACTCCGTCGGAATCCAGGTAATACCAGTCATCGCCGTTTTTCTTCCAGGTATCGGTTACCGCATCACCATAGGAATCATAGTAATACCAGTTGCCGTTTTCCTCTGTCCAGCCCACGCTTTTAGCGAAAGCAGTGGAAGCGGTTGTTGGTAAGAAAGCAGGGGTTACTGCTGCCATCAGCATTGCAGTGGATAATACAGCCAGAACTTTAGTCTGTTTTTTCATAATATTGAATCTCTCCTTTTTGATATGTGTTTTTGTCTGTGGCCGAAAATCCGTCGTTGCATTACATGGTTCATTATAGCGGACAAATATGTGGAATGATAGTGATGGTTGCTGGAAGTTCTGGAATCCGCTGGGGGCAGGGGGGATACCCCTTTCTTCTTTATTATGCATGCCTTATCGTAAGAGAAATTTAGTATTATTTTCCCCTATTTTATGCTATACTCTCGATATATGTACATTTTTGCAGCAATGGGATTAAGAACAGGGAGGGAGACCGCAGGATGAAAATCAAGATTTCCAATTATATAGCAGCCAGACTGGTGGAGGCAGGAATCTGCCAGGCGTTCATGGTGACCGGGGGAGGCGCCATGCACCTGAACGATGCCCTGGGCCACCAGGAAGGGCTGCACTGTATCTACAACCACCACGAGCAGGCCAGCGCCATGGGGGCGGAGGCTTATGCGAGGATCCACAACAGGATTGCCGCCCTTTGTGTCACCACGGGGCCAGGGGGAACCAACGCCATTACCGGAGTGGTAGGAGGATGGCTGGATTCCATTCCCATGCTGGTGCTTTCGGGCCAGGTGCGCTATGACACCACGGCACGTTTCTCAGGGGTGGGGATCAGGGCCATGGGCGACCAGGAATTTGACATCTGCAAATCCATTGACTGTATGACCAAGTATTCCGAGATGGTAATCGACCCCATGCGTATCCGTTACTGCCTGGAAAAGGCATTGTATCTTGCCAGGTCAGGCCGTCCGGGACCATGCTGGCTGGATATTCCGCTGAATGTCCAGGGCGCATTTGTGGAAGAAGAGGAATTGGTGGGATTTGATTCCGCGGATTATGAGGCTGGCGGGGACGGCTGGGCAAAGGCCGGGACCATGGAGCATGCACAGGGCGGCGCTGGGAGCGCAGAGGCCGCCTGCGGGGACGGTCACAGCCACAAGATCCTTCAGGACCAGGCCGGCCATGGAGAACACCGCCAGGTGCTTCCGGGCAAAGTAAAGCCATCTGTTGCACAGGAGATTATTGACAGGATAAGAAAGGCCGCCCGTCCGGTCATCAATGCGGGGAACGGCATCCGTATTGCGGGCGCCCATGAGATATTCATGGATGTGGCGGAGAAGCTTGGGATTCCGGTCATTACCGGATGGGACAGTGAGGACTGTATGTATGACGCCCACCCCCTGTACGTGGGCCGGGCCGGCAACATGGGGGACAGGCCTGGCAACTTCGCCATCCAGAACAGTGATTTGGTGCTGTCCATAGGAAGCCGCTTAAGCATCCGGCAGGTTGGGTATAATTATAAGACCTGGGCAAGGGAGGCATTTGTTATTGTCAATGACATTGACGAAGAGGAGCTGAAGAAGCCGTCCATCCATGCAGATATGCCTGTCCATGCAGATGCAAAGGATTTGCTGGAGCAGCTTAATCTTGCCCTGGATGATGTGCTTGCGGCAGAGGCGGACCGGCTGCCTGAGAGCCTGAGCCGTCCTGGCAGAAAGCAGATATTTGATGGGGGAAAAGGCCTTAGGGAAATGAACTGGAGCCAGACCTGCGCCATGTGGAAGGAACGCTATCCCGTTGTCCTGCCAAAGCATTTTGAACACGGGGATGAGGCGCCGGTCAATGTATATGCATTTATTAAGGAAGTAAGCAGCCATCTGAAGGAAGGCCAGATTACCGTGGTAGGTAATGGGTCTGCCTGTGTGGTGGGCGGACACGCGTATGTGCTTAAGAAGGGACAGCGTTTTATCTCCAATTCAGCCATCGCAGCCATGGGATATGACCTGCCTGCAGCCATTGGGGCCTGGGCTGCATCCAGGAAAAACCAATGCTACAGCATGGGAAGCGATAAGACCGGGGATGACCTGATACTGGTTACAGGGGACGGCAGCCTTCAGATGAATATCCAGGAGCTGCAGACCATCATCCATCACAGGATGAATATAAAGATTTTCGTGATTAATAACGGCGGTTACCATTCCATCCGCCAGACCCAGAAGAACTTCTTTGGGGAACCGTTGGTGGGAATCGGCGTGGACAGCGGGGATTTAAGTTTCCCGTGCCTTGAAAAACTGGCCGGGGTTTATGGATACCCATACAGGGCGGCAAGGCATAACAGCCAGCTGGCCCAGGCAGTGGAGGAGACGCTTGACATGGAAGGACCGGTGATTTGTGAGGTGTTTGTCTCTATGGACCAGAACTTTGAACCCAAATCATCGGCCAAGAGACTGCCGGACGGCACCATGGTGTCCCCGCCCCTAGAGGACCTATCCCCATTTCTTCCTGAGGAAGAGATGGATGGGAATATGATTATCCCAAGGGTCAGGGAATAACAGGAATCCACGGATTCTGGTTCGGAACAATGGATTTTTATCCGGAATAACGGATTCCGGTCCGTAAAATGAACAGCAGGAGTGAAGGATTATGCGGATAGTTGTGACCGGAGCCACCAGCTTTATCGGGCTGGCGGTTATAGAGAATCTGCTTCACGGCGGTCATGAGGTGCTTGCCGTGGCGCGCCCTGATTCACCGGGGAGGAAGAAGCTGGAAGGAAGGAAGGGAATCCGTATCCTGACCTGCGGGCTGGATCATATCGGGAATCTGACGGATCCGCTGGTCCTGGCAGGACGGCCAGATGGGCCTGGCGGATCCGGAGCGGCCAGGGGTGCGGATGCATGGCTTCACCTGGGCTGGGAAGGCGCGGGCAGCGCCAACCGCCAGAACCCGCAGCTGCAGGCCCGCAATATCGGTTATGCCCTGGAAAGCCTGAGGACAGCGGCAGCCATTGGATGCACCCGGTTCCTGTTCAGCGGTTCCCAGGCCGAGTACGGCATATATAGTACGGTCATGAAAGAGGATGGCGTATGCAGTCCTGTATCAGAGTATGGCAAGGATAAGCTTGAGGTATGCAGGCGGGCTTCAGAGGAAGCGGAAAGGCTGGGCATCACCTATATCCATGCAAGGATTTTCAGCGTATATGGTCCCGGGGACCATCCCTGGTCCCTGGTTTCTACCTGTATCGATACGTTTCTGAGGGGCGGCCATATGGAGATGGGCGCCTGTACCCAAATGTGGAATTTCCTGTATATAACGGATGCGGCCAGGGCTTTGGCAGGCCTTTTGCTTGCCAAAGCCCCCGCTGGCGTGTATAATGTGGCAGGGGAAGATACCAGGCCCTTAAAAGAATATATAGAAGAACTCCATGGTCTCTGTGGAGGGAAAGGCACGTATGAATATGGAAAGCGCCTGCCCAATGCAGAAGGGGTGGTGTCCCTGATGCCGGATATCAGCAAGCTTACAAGGGCGGCAGGTTTTAGGCAGGAAGTATCCTTTGGGGATGGAATCAGGGAAATGCTTAAATTAAGGTATTAAAGGAGACAGACGTATGAAACGATGCATTGCCTGCGGTGCCCCGTTATGGGAGACGCCGTTACTTACGTTAGATAATATGCCGGCCTGTGCCCAGCATATGCCGGATGCCAATGGGCTTGCGGATGACCAGGGGCTTACGCTGGATCTGTGTCAGTGCATGGGCTGCGGACTGGTTCAGTTTGACTGCGAACCCGTGGAATATTACAGGGATGTAATCCGGGCAGGCGGTTTTTCTAAAACCATGGTGGAACTGCGCAGGTACCAGTACAGGAACCTGATTAAGAATTATGATCTGGAAGGAAAGAAGTTCATTGAGGTGGGCTGCGGCCAGGGAGAGTTCCTGAAAGTATTATCAGAATTCCCGGTAGAGGCCCACGGGATTGAACACGACGCCCATCTGGTGGAGCTTGCCAGGGCCCAGGGACTGAACGTGACCCAGGGGTTCACGGAGACAGAGGATACCCGGTTCCCGGACGGTCTTTACGATGCGTTCCTGTCCTTTAATTTCCTGGAACACCAGCCGGATCCGGGAACCATGCTGCAGGCCATCTACCGCAATCTGGAGGATGACGCGGTAGGCCTGATTACGGTACCGAGCTTTGAATATATCATGGACCACAGCAGCTATTATGAACTGATCCGGGACCATATTGCTTATTATACATTCGAAACCCTGACCCCTCTTCTGGAACGCAACGGGTTCCTTGTGGAAGAGTGTGAGGTCATTAACAGGGATACCCTGTCCGTGATTGTGAGGAAACGCCCTCAGATGGATACGGACAACCTGTTGGAATGTTATGTGAATCTCCGCAGGGAGATGGAAGGATACATGAAGTATCTGGAAGCATGGAATAAGAAGGTGGCCATATGGGGGGCCAGCCATCAGGGCTTTACCCTGGCAGCCACCACGAAGCTGGGGGAAAAGGCCCGGTATATCATAGATTCCGCACCGTTTAAGCATGGTAAGTTTGCACCTTCTTCCCATCTTCCTATTGTGCCGCCGGATTACTTCATGGACAATCCGGTGGATGCCATCGTAATCACGGCCCCGGGCTACACGGATGAGATTGCGGCCAGCATACGGGATAAGTTCGGCAAGAACGTGGAAATAAGGGCCATGCGCTCAAATCACCTGGAGCTGGTATAAGGATCTGGATGGACGATGGAAATGTTGCAGGGAGGACGATGGATGTGATGTGGACGGATATTGGAGTGCAGCCAGGCGATGGAGAACAGCCGAATACTGAAGTGCGTCCAGGCAATGGAGTGCAGCCGGATACTGAAGTGAGTCCAGGCGATGGAGTGCGGCCGGATACTGAAGTGAGTCCAGGCGATGGAGAACAGCCGGATACTGAAGTACAGCCGGACTCCTCCGGCGCCAGGATTGTCATTACCGGCGCCACCGGATTTATCGGGAGCAACCTGGCCAGGTACTTCCTGGAGCGGGGGGCAATTGTTTACGCCCTGGTGCGCCCGGGTTCTAAAAACAGGGCGGCCCTTCTTGTGCATGAAAATCTTAAAGTTGTGGACTGCGGCCTGGAACACGTAGAGGACTGCATACCGGCCATTGGCCATGCAGACGCATTTTTCCATCTTGCCTGGGGCGGGGTGAACCGGGAGGAAATTGATTCGCCTGAAGTACAGGCCCGCAATGTGTCCGGTTCCCTGGAATGTGTGCGCACGGCTGCCAGGCTGGGGTGCGGTATGTTCATGGACGCCGGCTCCAGGGTGGAGTACGGCGCCGTGGACGGTGTGATGCGGGAGGATGTGGAATGTCATCCCATTAACCAGTACGGCAGGGCCAAATGGGAGTTCTATCAGAAGGCAGCCCCCCTTTGCAGGAAGCTGGGGCTGAATTATTTCCATCTGCGGTTTTTCAGCGTATATGGTTACGGGGACCATCCCTGGTCCATTATCTCCACATTGGTCCGGGATTTGAGGCAGGACAAAAAGGTATCCTTAAGCGCCTGCCTGCATCAGTGGAATTTCATGTATATTGAGGATGCGGTACAGGCAGTATATGAGTTATACAGGCATGGAAGGCCGGATGGGGAGCCTTGCAGCTATATTGTGAACATAGCTGGTTCGGATATAAGGCCCCTGCGCTCCTTTGTGGAGGAAATCCATGAGATTGTGGGATACAGAGGCGAGCTGGAGTACGGCACATTTGTCCAGGCAAAGGAAGGCGCGCTTTCCATCCGGCCGGATATCTCCAGGCTGTGCAGGCTGACACGGGGCGACTGGAAGGAACAGTATACGTTCCGTCAGGGCATTGAAGAGACTATAGAGAAAGAAGAAGCGTAGAAAGACATGAAGAAAATCAGCGTATTGATTCCCTGTTATAATGAAGCGGAGAATGTAGGCCCTATCAGTAAGGCAGTGACGGACATCATGGAACGTGAACTGTCCCGGTACGATTATGAACTGGTATTTATTGATAATGATTCCACGGATGGGACAAGGGATATCCTCCGGGGCCTGTGTTCAGCCAATCCAAGGATTAAGGCGATTCTTAATGCACGTAATTTCGGCCAGTTCAACTCGCCGTATTATGGGATGCTTCAGGTGACGGGCGACTGCGTTATTGAAATGGTGGCAGATTTCCAGGACCCGGTGGAGATGATTCCAAAATATGTCCATGAATGGGAAAAGGGCTATAAGATTGTCATCGGCATCAAGACCAGCAGCAAAGAGAACCGTATGATGTACTGGCTCAGAAGCTGTTACTATAAGACAATCAAAAAACTGTCGGATGTGGAGCAGATTGAACATTTTACAGGTTCAGGGCTTTATGACAGGGAGTTTGTGGAGGTTTTGAGGAAACTGGACGATCCCACGCCGTTCCTTCGCGGGATTGTGGCCGAACTGGGATACAGGCGCAAGGAAATCCCTTATGAGCAGCCCAAACGCAGGGCGGGCAAGACCCATAATAACTTTTACCGCCTGTATGACGCGGCCATGCTCAGCGTTACTTCCTATACTAAGGCTGGCCTGCGCCTGGCAACCATATTCGGAAGCATCTGTGCTGTCATAAGCATGATTGTGGCCCTGGTGTACCTGGTAATGAAACTGATATGGTGGGACCGTTTCCCGGCAGGCATGGCGCCCATGCTGATCGGGATGCTGTTCCTGGGTTCCGTGCAGCTGTTTTTCATTGGATTTTTAGGCGAATACATTATGAGTATTAACCAGAGGGTGATGAAGCGCCCGCTGGTCATTGAGGAAGAGCGGATTAATTTTGGCAAGGATGTGGATGTCAAAAAAGTCTGCGAAGAAGATAAAGGCGGTGCAGAAGCATGAAATATAAGATTGATGTTGTGCGCATCAGGGAAAACTCCATCACACTGAACGGATGGGCCATCGGCAGGTCGCCGGAAAGCCGCGCCACCTTCCGGGTGGAGGACGGGAAGCACCAGCCTGTTAAGTTCAAACATGTTTCCACCCGGAGGGATGATGTAAGCCAGATATATTATAAGGCGGTCCATGACAGGGAGTTTGGTTTTGATATCCAGTTTCCCTATGAGCGGGGGAAAAGCTACTATCTGCTGATACGGTGCGAGGGGAAGCAGGCTAGGATTAAGTTCAATGAGGAACTGGTTGCAAAGAGGGCCAGCGTGGCACATAAGCGGTTAGAGAAGATTAAGGACCTTATGAACATGGAGACAGTCCATGTGGCCATGGATTTCTGGAAAGAGCACGGCCTTAAGGCCCTGGTACTCAAATCAAAGCACAAGCTTCAGGGAATTGACAATGACTATGATTACAGCGAGTGGTATGACCTTACCAGACCCACGGATGAGGAACTGGCAGCGCAGCGCCAGAAGATATTTGATTTTGAACCCCTGCTGTCCGTGGTGATACCTGCCTATAAGACGCCGGAGCGTTATCTCAGGGAAATGCTGGATTCCATTGTGGACCAGACATACACCAACTGGGAGATATGCATTGCGGACGGCAGCCCCAGGGGACAGGGACTGGAGCGCGTCCTTAAGAAATACGCGGACAGGGATAAGCGCATCCGTTATGAGATTTTGGGAAGTAACAGGGGGATTGCAGGCAATACCAATGCTGCCCTGGATATGGCCAGGGGTGATTTCGTGATTCTGGCCGACCATGACGATACCCTTCCTCCCCATGCTTTTTATGAGGTGGTAAAAGCCATTCATGAACATCCTGGCTGCCAGGTCATTTACTCGGATGAGGACAAGCTGGACATGGACGGAAAGGCTCTGTTTGACCCGCATTTCAAGCCGGACTTTAACCCGGACCTGCTTACCAGCGTGAATTATATCTGCCATCTCTTCGTGGTCAGGAAGGACCTGCTTGAGAGGGTTGGGGGATTCCGCCAGGAGTTTGACGGCGCCCAGGATTATGATTTCATATTCCGGTGCACGGAAGCAGCCCGGGAGGTTTACCATATTCCCAAGGTGCTGTACCACTGGAGATGCCACCAGGACTCCACTGCCAGCAATCCGGAAAGCAAGATGTATGCCTTTGAGGCCGGTTCCAGGGCCATCATGGCCCACTATGAGCGCATGGGAATCCAGGCGGAGCGGGTGGAAAAAGGCGTGGATTACGGCATTTACCATACTGTTTTCAAACTTCAGGCACAGCCCCTTGTATCTGTCATCATCCCCAATAAGGACCACACCGCGGACCTGGACGTGTGCGTTCAGTCGCTGATGGGAAAGTCATCCTACCGGAACCTGGAATTTATTGTGGTGGAGAATAACAGCAGGGAAAAAGAAACCTTTGAATATTACGGGAAAATGCAGGCAATGCACAGCAATTTCCATGTGGTGACATGGGAAAAAGGCTTTAATTATTCCGCCATCAATAACTTTGGGGCCGGTTTTGCTAAGGGCGAATACCTTCTCCTCCTGAATAATGACACAGAGCTTATAAACCCGGACAGCATTCAGGAAATGCTTGGATTCTGTCAGCGGGAGGATGTGGGAATTGCAGGAGCCAGGCTTCTGTATGAGGATGACACAATCCAGCATGCAGGCGTTGTGATTGGCTTTGGCGGCATTGCAGGACACACGTTCATCGGCCTTCATAAGGCGGAAAACAGTTATTTCCACAGGGCCATGTGCGCCCAGGACTACAGCGCAGTGACAGCTGCATGCCTGATGACGAAAAAGTCCGTGTTTGACGCGGTGGGCGGATTGAGCGAAGAACTGGCAGTGGCATTTAATGACATAGATTACTGCATGAAAGTAAGGGCTCTGGGGAAACTGGTAGTATATGCGCCCTATGCATGCTTTTACCATTATGAATCCAAGTCCAGGGGACTGGAAGATACGCCTGAGAAGGTGGAACGGTTCAACCGGGAAGTCGCTGTTTTTATTAAAAAGTGGCCGGATATCATCAGGAAGGGGGATCCCTATTATAATCCCAACCTGACCCTGCGCAAATCCAACTTTGCCCTCAGGGACCTGCAAAAGGAAAAGATAGGGGAACCATACGACCTTAAGATTTATGAGCAGTTTGCTCCGGAGGATAAGTAGAGTTTATATGAGCTGCACCATAAACAACCCTAAGGGGAACCATAAGAAGGCGACCATCGTCATACCTAATTACAACGGGCTGGCTTTCATGGAGCCGTGTTTTAAGTCGCTGGAGCTTCAGATATGCAGGGATTTCCAGGTCCTGGTGGTGGACAACGGTTCCACGGACGGAAGCGTGGAATGGCTTAAGGAACATGATATCCCGGCCATTTTCCTGGACAGCAACACCGGGTTTTCCGGAGCCGTGAACCGTGGAATCCGCGCGGCTTCCACCCCCTACGTCATTCTTTTGAACAATGATACGGAGCCGGACTGCCACTATGTGGGGGAAATGATTAAGGCCATAGAGCGCTCACCCAGGATATTTTCCGTTAGCTGCAAGATGATACAGCTGTATCATAAGGAACTGATGGATGACGCCGGTGATATGTACAGCCTCCTCGGCTGGGCATACCAAAGGGGCGTGGGACGTCCTTCCTCCGGTTATAACAAGGCGTGCCGCATCTTTTCCGCCTGCGCGGGCGCGGCCATTTACCGTAGGGAAGTATTTGAGGAGATAGGATTGTTTGATGAAATGCATTTTGCCTATCTGGAGGATCTGGATGTGGGATACCGGGCCAGGATTGCGGGATATGATAATATCTACTGCCCCTCCGCAGTGGTTTATCATGTGGGAAGCGGCACCAGCGGTTCTAAGTATAATTCCTTTAAGGTCCGTCTGGCTGCCCGCAATAGTGTTTACCTGAATTACAAGAACATGCCCGCAATCCAGCTGGCCGTGAACCTGGTTCCTATTCTGGCGGGTGTGGGCCTTAAGTATCTGTTTTTCAGGAAACAGGGCTTTGCTAAGGACTATGTGGATGGTCTGATGGAGGGCATTGCAACCGTGGGAAAATGCAGGAAGGTGCCCTATTGTTCCCGGAACCTGCGCAATTATCTGGCCATTGAATGGGAATTGTTTACAGGCACCCTGATTTATATTTATGAGTTCACGGCCAGGCAGCTGGCCAAATTATGAAGTTTTTCGAAATTAAGAGAAATGTTATAGAATAATGCCGTTTTATCATGTATAATAACAACGATATTTACGGTATTAAGGGGAATCCCTGAGAAACCAAGGTGATATACAATGATAAAAGATAACCAGAAAAGGCTGAACCGCCTTCACATCCTGCTGGATATTTTGGTCACGTCCGCAGCCTATGCCCTGGCATGGTTCATTGTGGTCAGCGGCAAGGTACTGCCGGTGGACGTCGGGGTGCTGAAACCTCAGATATATTTTATGGCGCTTGTGTTCATAGTGCCGGTTTATCTGGTTCTGTATGCCAGTTTCCATCTGTATGTACCCAAACGGATACAAGGACGGCGTTCAGAATTTGCCAATATCTGTAAAGCCAACGTCATTGGCCTAATGATTTTTACGTTCGTGCTGTTTGGAGCGCGAAGGTTCATCCAGCATAATGAATATTTTTCCACCAGGATGCTGCTGGCATTTTTTGTTTCCAACATTATCCTGATGGAAACAGAGCGGATGTGCATACGGCTGTTCCTGCGTTCCCTGCGGACCAATGGATACAACCAGAAACATGTCCTGCTTATCGGTTACAGCCGTGCGGCAGAGGGATTCATTGACAGGGTCAGTGTGAATCCGGAGTGGGGGTATCATGTCCAGGGAATCCTGGATGACCATCAGGTACCGGGATATGCATACAGGAAGGTTCAGGTCCTGGGCCCCACGGACCATCTGGAGACATTCTTAGCTTCCAATACACTGGATGAAATCGCAATTACGCTGAGCATAAAGGAATATGCCAATCTGGAGCAGATTGTGGCAGCCTGCGAGAAGTCGGGCGTGCATACAAAGTTTATTCCCGATTATAATAATATAATACCAACCATACCTTATATGGAAGACCTTCAGGGACTTCCGGTTATCCATATCCGCAGGGTGCCCCTCACAGGGGTATTCAATGCCACCACGAAACGGATAGTGGATATTGTCGGCGCCTTGTTTGGTCTGATTGTGTTTTCACCGGTCATGCTGCTGACGGCAGTGCTGATTAAGATTACGTCTCCTGGTCCGGTGTTCTTCAGCCAGGAGCGGATTGGGCTTCACAATCATCCGTTTAAGATGTACAAGTTCCGTTCCATGGAAGTACAGGATCCGGGTAAGGAGAAGAAGCAGTGGACTACCCCCCACGACCCGAGAGTGACGCCGGTGGGGCATTTTATACGCAAGACCAGTATCGATGAGACTCCGCAGTTCTTCAATGTCCTCATAGGGGACATGAGCCTGGTGGGACCGCGTCCGGAGCGGCCGCTTTTTGTTGAGAAATTCAAAGAGGAAATCCCGCGCTATATGATTAAGCACCAGGTACGCCCCGGTCTGACGGGATGGGCCCAGGTGAACGGATACCGGGGGGATACATCTATTACCAAACGGATTGAACATGATTTGTATTATATTGAGAACTGGAGCATCGGTTTTGACTTTAAGATTATGTTTTTAACCGTATTTAAAGGATTTATTAATAAAAATGCATATTGATATGCATGCCGTATACGTTTAAAATACTCCTATGAAGCCTGGCGTGGCCATGAGACACGCCTTGGTGCTGCATGAGGGAATGAGGATGGACGAATGAATCGTGATTTAGAAAATGGATTTGGACAGGAAGATGAAAGACTGAGAAGCCGCAGCAGACAGCGCCGGGACAGCGCTGGCATTGGGGCTGATTCAGATACAGCTTTTCCCAGACGTTCCAGAGCCGGAGCCGAAGACGGCAGTACTGGCCGCCCTGCAGGAGCCGGGGGCAGGCCGGGACCGGCTGTCCGGGGCAGGGATGGACGGGAAGCATATACAGGCCAGGAAGCAGGGAGCCGCGCAGCGGCGGAAAACAGGGCGGCAGGAAGCCGTGCAGCATCCGGGAACCGGGCGGCGGGAAGCCGTGCAGCAGCGGAAAACCGGATGACGGGAAGCCGTTCCGCAATGGAGAACCGTATGTCAGGAGGCCGTACAGCGGCAGGCGGACCCATGGCGGGAAGTCCTGTGCCGGGCCGCCGGATGGCTGGGACCTCCGGGGCAATTGATGGACGGATGGCCGGAACTTCCGGGGCAGCTGAGGGCCGGATGGCCGTGGGCCGTACATCGGCTGAGGGTCAGGTATCAGGAGGACAGGGACCTGCGGATGGCCGTGTGAATGGAAACCGTGCAGGCGCCGATGTCCGTGCGGCCGGAAACCGTGTGGCGGCCGAGGGGCGTGTGACCGGCAGCCGTGCAGCGGCCGGGGGCCGTGCGGCAGGAAGCCGGACATCAGCCGATGACCGGGTGACAGGAAGCCGGACATCAGCCGATGACCGGGGGGCAGGAAGTCCGGGAACAGCCGATAACCGCCCGGCAGGAAGTCCGGGAACAGCTGATGGCCGCATGATAGGCAGCCGTGCAGCGGCAGATAAACGGACAGCCGGGACACGCGGAACAGCTGGGAACCCCATGGCCGGAAAAAGCGGGATGGCGGATAACCGGATGGCCGTAAGCCGTAGAGATACGGATAACCGGATGACCGGGGAACGCGGAACTGCCGGAACCAGGCCAAGCCGCATCTATACGCCGGAGACCAACCTGGGTGAAGACAGGGGGCGCGGCGGCAGGGAGAACGCATTACGCAGGAATGATAAGGACGGCCCGGATGGTCCGGGCAGGAAATCGGTCCGGGAAGCCGCGGCAGCAGATTCTTCGGGAAATGGCGGCAGAAGGAAAGTCAGGACCATTGTGGCTTTGATTATAGCAGAAGTGTTCGCGCTGCTGATTATATTCGGCGCCAGGTATGTCCTGCAGCAGGCCAACCGGATCCAGAGGGATCCAAATTTTAAGATAGAAGATGAGACCAACCCGTACCTGGCAATTGACAAGGTTGAAAACATGCAGGGATATTGGACGGTGGCTCTTTTTGGCGTGGACAGCCGTGACAATTCCCTGGGCAAAGGGAACAATACGGATGTCATCATCATTGCCAATGTAAACCAGGCAAACGGTGAGATTAAGCTGGTCAGCATATTCAGGGATACGTACCTGAACCTGGATGATGACGGCACCTATAATAAGATTAACCAGGCATATGCCAGGGGAGGCCCCAAGCAGGCGATTAAGGCCCTGAACAAGAACCTGGATATACAGATTGACGATTACGCCACCTTTAACTGGAAGGCGGTAGCTGATTCCATCAACATATTGGGCGGTGTGGACATAGAATTGAGCAAGGCTGAATTTTATTATATCAATGCATATATCACAGAGACCGTTGAAGCCACCGGCGTTGCATCCCAGCATCTGAAATCAGCGGGCGTGAACCATCTGGACGGTGTCCAGGCCGTGGCTTATGCAAGGCTTCGTAAAATGGATACGGATTTTGCAAGGACGGAACGCCAGAGAGAGATTATCCAGCAGTGCTTTGTCAAGCTGAGACAGGCAAATTTCTCAGTGATTAACAATGTAATGGAAGTTGTATTTGAGCAGATTCTCTCCAGCGTGACCCTGAATGATATCATTCCGGCTGCCAAGAACCTGACAAAATATACCATTGTGGATACCATGGGATTCCCGGCTGCCAGAAGCGATGCCAATATGGGCAAGAAAGGCGACTGCGTAATCCCGCAGACACTGGAGAGCAATGTAATTGAGCTTCATAGGTTCCTGTTCGGCGAAGAGGACTACCAGCCCAGTGACATGGTTAAGAATATCAGTAAAAAGATATCAGCCGATTCAGGGCTGTATAAGGAAGGAAAGCCCATTGAAAGCGTAGGAACGGACGGCGGATATATTCCAAAGCCCACAGAACCCTCCAGAAGCACGGAGCCGTCCACTTCCAAGGAAGAGGAGGATGAATCCGGGTCCAGTACGTCCGGGACAGACGAGAGCGTTCTTGACTACGAAAATGAATGGGACCTTGAAACGGATGAATTCGGCCATGTCATAGACCCGCCGGAAGACTATTATCCCGGAGGCACCAGGCCTTCATCCGGAACCAGGCCCGGCGGAAGCGGCTCAGGCACTATCCCGTATCCTGGATACACTACGGCGCCTGCGGATGAATCCAATGGAAACCTGACTTATCCTGGTTCCTCCACATCTCCTGGAGATAGCAGTACGGGACCGGGAGCAATCACGCAGCCATATCCGGGAAGTACCGCCGGGACCACCCAGGCCTATCCCGGAAGCACCAAGGCCCCTACGGCACCTTATCCCGGAAGTACCAAGGCCCCAACGACGCCTTATCCGGGAAGCAACAGCCAAAACACTGCGCCGAGTCCGGGAAGCACCAACGGAACCATGGCGCCCAGTCCGGGCGGCAGCAGTGATGAATATGTACCAGGCGGTCCAGGCTCCATTATCATTGGGCCGGGACAATAGCATCAGGGACCAGCAGGAAACTTTTAGGATCTGCTGGTCCTTTATGTTATACTATATTTAGAAAATGGTCACATTTTTATCACAAATCACTGCTACAGTATAATCTGAACACATGTGAGGATGAGAAAGGGGATACTTGGATGTACAATAACGATCAGGAATACGGATGGAAGTCTTATGACAACCAGGGATATGATGACCGTCAATATAATGGGGCGCAGACAGGGCCGGGATTTCCAGGAGGACAGGGCCCATCCTATAATCAGGGGCCTTCCTATGACCAGCGTCCTCCAAAGAAAAAAGGAGGCCTGCTAAAAAAAGCAGCCCTCATAACGGCTGGCGCTGTTCTGTTCGGCACGGTGTCGGGCGGGGTCATGGTGGGGGTTAATATTGCTGCCTCCAGATATCTGGATATCCATGCGTCAGCGGATGCCCCGGCCAGCCAGGCGGCTAACCCGCCCGCCACGGAACCTGACCAGGGGCAGGCGGATCAGAAGGGCCAGGACAATAACGGCTCCCAGCAGAAACCAAATGGGGCGGCAGTGGCGGATGTCTCGGATATTGTGGAGGAGGCCATGCCCACCGTGGTGGCAATCACCAGTACCACTGTATATCAAAGCAATAACTTCGGCTATGGCTGGTTTTTCGGAGGACCGCAGACTTATGAGGTTCCCAGCAGCGGTTCAGGAATCATTATAGGGGAAAACGACAAGGAGCTTCTGATTGTCACGAATAATCACGTGGTGGAGGAATCCACCTCCCTGAAGGTTTCATTTATTGATAATGAGGTGGTGGACGCGGCCATCAAGGGAACGGATGCAGAGACAGACCTGGCAGTCATATCCGTCCCCCTGGAGCAGATTAAGGCAGATACCAAAAGTAAGATTTCCATTGCCAAGCTGGGGAATTCAGATGAGCTGAAGGTGGGACAGGGTGTCGTTGCCATTGGCAATGCGCTGGGGTACGGACAGTCTGTCACGGTTGGATATGTGAGCGCACTGGACCGTGAAGTCCGTGTGTCCAACAACTCCACCAGGACCCTGCTGCAGACAGACGCAGCCATTAATCCTGGCAACAGCGGGGGCGCGCTTCTCAATATGAAGGGAGAGGTGGTCGGCATCAATGCGGCCAAGTATTCCTCCACGGAGGTGGAAGGCATCGGTTATGCAATCCCCATTTCCAAGGCGCAGGATATCATGAGCCAGCTGATGAACCGGAAGACCATGAATCCGGTGGCGGAGGAAAAACGCGGATATCTGGGTATCCAGGGCACCAGCGTGGACGAGGAAGCCGCTAATTCATTCGGAATGCCCAGGGGCGTCTACATTTACAAAATCCTGGACGACGGTGCGGCGGCTGTGTCGGATCTGCGGGAAAAGGATATCATCACAAAGGTGGACGGCCAGTCTGTGAAGACCATGCCCCAGCTTCAGGAGCTGCTGGCCTGCTATGAACTGGGAGAGCAGATTGAGCTTACGGTCCAGACACAGGCGGGCGGTCAGTATGAAGAACGGACCGTGTCCGTGACGCTTAAGGCAATGCCGGAGGAATCCAGCCAGAATGTACTTCAATAAAATGAAAATGCTTCCTCTTGTTTGGGGAAGCATTTTGTTATATACTTATGCCAATGGCAGGAACAGGCCAGCGCGTTTCCGCATTTTGGCGGGAAGGTTTTTTAACAGAGAGGAGAACTGACTTTGAGCGATAAAGACATCAACCAGGATGTGAACCCATCCGGTCCGGATAAAGAGGAACCAAAAGACGATGAGCATTACGAGAAGGTCTGTTACATGTGCCGCAGGCCGGAGAGCAAGGCCGGCCAGATGATATCCATGCCCGGCGGCATGAACCTGTGCCATGATTGTATGCAGAAGGCATTTGATTCTGTCACCAAGGGCGGCATGGACTTTTCAAAGCTGGGCAATATACCGTACATGAACATGAACCTCAGCGACCTGAACACAACCCCTCCGGTGGCGGAGATACCTAAGAAGCAGAAGATTAAGAAGAAGACCCAGGAACAGCCCGTGCTTACCATGAAGGATATCCCGGCGCCACACATTATAAAGAGCAGGCTGGACGAGTATGTCATCGGACAGGAAAAGGCAAAGAAGGTGGTTGCAGTGGCTGTCTACAACCACTATAAACGTGCATTCCTGGACAATAAGCCAGCGCAGGGGGATGCGGCCCAGGATGGGGAGATTGTGATTGAGAAGTCCAATATCCTGATGATAGGGCCCACAGGAAGCGGCAAGACCTATCTTGTCAAGACCCTGGCCCGTCTCCTGGATGTTCCCCTGGCCATTGCGGATGCAACCTCGCTGACAGAGGCCGGATATATTGGCGATGATATTGAGAGCGTGGTATCCAAGCTTCTGGCAGCAGCTGACAATGATGTGGAACGGGCACAGCGCGGCATTATTTTTATTGATGAGATTGATAAGATTGCCAAGAAGAAGCAGACCAATACCAGGGATGTCAGCGGTGAATCCGTGCAGCAGGAGCTTCTTAAGCTTTTAGAGGGGAGCACGGTGGAGGTGCCGGTGGGCTCCAACCAGAAGAATGCCATGACCCCCATGGCAACGGTGAACACGGATAATATACTGTTTATATGCGGCGGGGCGTTCCCGGACCTGGAGGAAATCATAAAAGAACGTCTTAAGAAGAAATCCTCCATGGGTTTTGGTTCTGTCCTAAAGGATACATATGACAATGACCCTGATATCCTGAAGCATGTGATTAACGAAGACCTGAGGGCGTTCGGCATGATTCCGGAATTCCTTGGAAGGCTGCCGGTGACAGTGACCCTCCAGGGTCTGACTGAGGACATGATGGTCCGCATACTCAAGGAACCTAAGAACGCCATTACCAAGCAGTACGAGAAGCTGCTGTCCATGGACGAGGTGAAACTGGTATTTGAGGACGATGCCCTCCGCTGGATTGCCGAGGAGGCGGGAAAGCGTGGAACCGGCGCCAGGGCGCTGCGGGCAATCCTGGAGGAGTTCATGCTTGATATCATGTATGAGATACCCAAGGATTCCAACATCGGTTCCGTGGTGGTTACCCGTCCGTATCTTGAGAAAAACGGCGGTCCCCTGATACAGATGAGAGGATAGCAGGCCGCAGTATGATTTCATGCCATAATCATGCCGTAATCATACCGTAGCCAAGCCATGACCATACCGTAGCCATGCCATAATCATACCGGTTACAGGCTGACCCACTGCCTATTCCCTTAAGCGAAGGAATGTTTCATATAAATCCAGTGCCCCATATCCCCATTCACGGTTAGGATATGACAGCGCTGGATTTCTTCTTGCCCCACGGATCAGATATGCCTTGATGGAGGCCTCGCTCATGGTGATGTTATGTCCCTCCACAATCCCCCAGCTCAAAAGGTTTGCAACAGCCCCTGCCACATGGGCCGCTGCCACGGAGGTGCCTGTGCGGGTTGTCATGGGGACCGCGGCCGTCCCGGCAGAACCGGTTCCGCGTCCCGCGGCCGTTCCTGCGGAACCAATCCCGCGCCCCACGGCAGGCCCGGAAATATTGACTCCGGGCGCAGCGATATCAGGTTTAATCAGCCCGCCCACTGTATAACCGCGGCTGGAATGGATATAAATACTGTTATTTAAATGATTATAAGCCCCGACCGTTATGGGGGAAGCCGTATTGCCCGGCATCGTGATGGTGGTATATGGGTTTGGGGTGAGGAATACGGTTTCATCGGATATCAGGCCCTGGGACGGAAGCCACAGATGGAACAGCCCGGTCAGGTATTGCGTATTGAATACACGTATTTTCCAGATTCCGGTAGTAGGAGCCTGGAAGCGCATGAAAATCAATTGTTTTCCGGATCCGGATTCAATCAGCTGGTAATTCACGGTAATGACAGTGGGTTCCAGAAGAAAAGGGATAGAGGTTTCATTTCCGGCTATAATAGGAATACGGCTTATGATTTCGCCGCTGGGGGAAATGAAACCCACTGAGTAGGTGTCTGCGGTGGAAGCCCACAGCTCCACAACAAATCCCAGTTCTGATTCCGGCTGTCCCACACGTATCTCCACGTCATCAAACTCCTGTCCGCCGGGGATGGTGCCTTCATAGTGATGCCCCAGCCCGGTTTCATTGCCGGCCGCAATGACCGTTGCCGCACCCAGGCTTCGGCTGATGTCCTGAAGCGTGATGCTTAAGGGGGAAGTCCCTTCATGGCTTCCAAGGTTGGACCCCAGGCCCAGAAGGATGACCATGGGCTTTTTCAGGCGGTATGCCTCCACGCGCAGGTATTTAATCCCCATCATGATATCGTTCTCCTGGTAGGCCTCCGCGTCGCTTCTGACAAGATAAAAGTCACGAAGATACTGTTTGGCCGGTTTTAGTTTAACCACCACCAGCTCGCTTTCCGGCGCGGCTCCGGTAAAATCCTGTGCAGGCAGTGAACCGCCCGCTGCAATGCCTGCCAAAAAGGTCCCGTGCCCATTGGTATCGGTGGAGGGGACCAGGGCCAGCGGGGTGTCGGAGGCCAGGGCTGCATTAATCTGTTCCCGCGTATATTCAGTCCCGTAGGACGCCCCGCTGCCGGGATAGCGGTCGGGAACCCCGGGAGGGAGTATGTCCCTGTCTTCAGGCAGGCTCTGGTCCCAGATGCTGCTTATCCTGGTGGTGCCGTCCGGGTTTTGAAACAAAGGATTGGTATAGTCTATCCCTGTGTCAATGAAGCCGATGAGTACACCGCGTCCGCGGTTGCCCAGGGCAGGGGATGCAAAGGTGGAAGTAATGCCGGATACCTCCATGCTGGAGCTGTCCAGAAGACTGAACAGCCCGGGCACGCTGTAGTATGAATATCTGCGCAGGGAGATGGGCAGCACTGTGTCTAAAGGCGTATAGATGATGCTGTAGTCAGGGCTGACATAGTCTATACAGGGAATATCCTCCGGATTTCCCACAATCTGCTGCTGGCTTCCATAGCGATAGATAAAATCTGCGATTGATTCTGAGGCTGGATTAAATGGGCAGTCTGCCATGACACACCTCGAACAGGACATTTGATACTAGTATATGCTGAATTTTAGAAACCTTTCACTGGACGGCTGTGTGAAACCATAGTAAAATGAAAGAAAAATGTGGAAAGGAAGGCTGGTTTATGATATATGGCTGGATAATAGGCGGTCTGACAGCACTGGACCTTGGGATAAAAAGTGTGGTGGAAGGGCAGGAGGACGGGACGTTTCCAAGGGAACTGCCGAATTCCCGGGGGATGATTAAGCTTCATAAGAACCATAATGCCGGTTTCCCATTTGGATTCCTTAAGGAACGGCCGGAACTGGTAAAGACGGTGCCGCTGATGGTCATATCCGCCATGGCAGGCGCGCTGTGTTCCCTTTTGCAGGGAAAAGGAAAGACAGCACAGAAGCTGGGGCTTTCCATCATTATAGGAGGTGCCCTCAGCAATCTCTATGACCGTCTGGTACGCGGGTATGTGGTGGATTATTTTTCAATCGAGTGGGACCGGCTGAAGAAGGTGGTATTCAACCTGGGAGATATGTTCGTGTTCCTGGGCAGCGCCGTCATCGTGGCGGAGCAGGTGGCGGTAAGCCTGGCGGAGACCGCTAAAAAGGTGGGGAAAAAGTAATTATCAAACACACTCTTGGGAATCAGTATAAGATGATAAGACACCGGAATGCATCCGGATAACAGGCGCCTGCGGCAAAGCGGGCGCCTATGTCTGTTATCCGGCAGATTGCGGTTTTGGGCCTGTTTTAACTGATCATTCCCCCGATGGTCCCGCCCAGCGCGCATACACCCATGACAGTGACAGAGCGTTCCATGTCAATGGGAGAGCCCATGTTCATGGCCCAGGATACGGCGAACAGGACTACAAAATAAAACAGACCGGACAAAAGCCCCCAGAAGAACCGGCGCTGCCGGATTCCTTTTCCGGCCAGCAGGCCGCCGGCCAGGCAGGTGACGAAGTACACTGCAAATACCATGAGATTTACCTGTCCCTCTTTCAGATGCAGTTTATACAGGGCAAATGCCAGGGCAGCCAGGAGGATTCCGGACAGCACATAGGAGATGAGCAGGGAGCGGATCATGGGTTTTACGATGCCATTTTCCATAGGATTGTTCTCCTTCATAAGAATCTATGTTGAAGTATATTCCCGGGGGCGCCATTAATATGACAAACCTTTATAATTTACCGTTGCAAGGGGCTTTAACCTGTGTTATAATTTCAAGGAATTATATTTTGGATAAGAGGAGGTGCCGTAATATGAAGCACGTTAAGACATTGAATACGAATACCTTAAAAGACACCATGAAGAAAGGTGGCTGCGGCGAGTGCCAGACTTCCTGCCAGTCAGCATGTAAGACATCTTGCACGGTTGGCAACCAGAGCTGTGAGAACGCTAACCGCTGATACGTAAGTATGACGCAATACTGATTTGAGATACGTACAGGAATTTGGTAGAAAGCCCCTATGGTCGATGGGATTATAGGGGCTTTGCCACGCAAAGGAGTTGGGGCTTGCCCCTTAGAAAGAGAGAGTAGATCCGTGATTCATCAATTTATAAATAATGGTTACCATATCATACTGGATGTGAACAGCGGTTCCGTCCATGTGGTAGACCCGGTTGTTTATGACGCTGTGGAGGTGGTGTCAGGACTGGTTCCTGAGATGGAAAAGCCTGAGCCCCTTTCAGCCAAAGTCAAATCAGATGTATTTGACCGCCTGTGGGGCAGATATACACCTGAGGAACTGGGGGAGGCGCTGGAGGATATCCAGGAGCTGATTGACATGGAACAGCTTCTGACAAAGGACATTTACCATGATTTCGTGGTGGATTTTAAAAAACGTAAGACCGTGGTCAAGGCCCTGTGCCTGCATATTGCCCATGACTGCAACCTGGCCTGCCGCTACTGCTTTGCAGAGGAAGGCGAGTACCATGGCCGCCGCGCCCTGATGAGTTATGAGGTGGGGAAAAAGGCCCTGGATTTCCTCATTGCCAATTCTGGCAGCAGGGAACACCTGGAGGTGGACTTCTTTGGCGGCGAACCTCTCATGAACTGGGACGTGGTAAAACGCCTGGTGGAATATGGCCGTTCCAAGGAAGAGCAGTTCCACAAGAAATTCCGTTTTACCATCACCACCAACGGCGTGCTGTTAAATGACGATATAATGGATTTCTGCAACAAGGAAATGAGCAATGTGGTCATGAGCCTGGATGGGCGCAAGGACGTCAATGACAGGATGCGGCCATTCCGCAACGGCAGCGGCAGTTATGAGCTGACGGTTCCCAAGTTCCAGAAATTTGCTAAGAGCAGGGGCCAGAAGGATTATTATGTCCGCGGGACATTTACAAGGCATAACCTGGACTTTGCGGCAGATGTGCTCCATTATGCGGACCTGGGCTTTGAGCAGATGTCCATGGAGCCGGTAGTGTCTGACCCGGCTGAGGAGTATTCCATCCGTGAGGAGGATATCCCGGTCATCCTGGCTGAGTATGACAAGCTGGCCCTGGAGTATATCAAGCGCAAGAAGGAAGGAAGGGGATTTAATTTCTTCCACTTCATGCTGGACCTGACAGCAGGTCCGTGTGTTGCCAAGCGTATGGCGGGATGCGGTTCCGGCACCGAGTACCTGGCAGTCACGCCATGGGGGGACTTCTATCCATGCCATCAGTTTGTGGGGCAGGAGCAGTTCCTCATGGGTAATGTGGACACGGGTATCGTGAATACGGATATCAGGGATGAATTCAAGACATGCAATGTGTATGCCAAGCCAGGCTGCAAGGACTGCTTTGCAAGGTTCTACTGCAGCGGCGGATGTTCAGCCAATGCATACAACTGCAGCGGTTCCATTAACGGCGCTTACGAAATCGGCTGTGAGATGCAGAAAAAGCGTATTGAGTGCGCCATCATGATTAAAGCTGCCCTGGCAGATGACGAGGCTTAACTATATGAAATATCAGGTAATAACAAAGGACGGAAGGGCAAAAAGGGCCAGGATGGAAACCGTCCACGGCGTGATTGAGACACCGGTGTTCATGAACGTGGGGACGGTTGGCGCAATCAAGGGCGCTGTGTCCACGGACGATTTGCGGGAAATCAACACCCAGGTGGAACTGTCCAATACCTACCATCTTCACGTCCGCACAGGCGACAGACTGATTAAGGAATTTGGCGGCCTGCACAGATTCATGAACTGGGACAGGCCCATCCTTACGGATTCCGGCGGCTTTCAGGTATTTTCCCTGACCAAGCTGCGCAGAATCAAAGAGGAAGGCGTTTACTTTAATTCCCACATAGACGGCCATAAGATATTCATGGGGCCTGAGGAGAGCATGCAGATACAGTCCAACCTGGGCTCCACCATTGCCATGGCATTTGACGAATGTCCTCCCAGCCATGCAAGTGATGAATATATCCGCCAGTCCGTTGACCGCACCACAAGGTGGCTTCGCAGGTGCAAGGAGGAGATGGAAAGGCTTAATTCCCTGCCGGACACCGTGAACCGTGAACAGCTTCTGTTCGGTATCAACCAGGGCGGTGTTGTGGACGAAATCCGCGTGGAACATGCCAGGACCATCCGGGAGATGAATCTGGACGGCTATGCGGTGGGCGGGCTTGCGGTGGGCGAGAGCCATGAGGAGATGTATCACATCCTGGATGTGACGGTTCCCCATCTGCCTGAGGAAAAGCCGGTCTATCTCATGGGTGTGGGAACACCCGCCAATATCCTGGAGGCAGTGGACCGGGGCGTGGATTTCTTTGACTGTGTCTATCCGTCCAGAAACGGGCGCCATGGCCACGTGTATACCAACCACGGAAAGCTGAACCTTTTTAATCAGAAATATGAGCTGGATGCAAGGCCCATTGAGGAAGGCTGTGGCTGTCCGGCCTGCCGTTCCTACAGCAGGGCATATATACGCCATCTGCTGAAAGCAAAAGAAATGCTGGGAATGAGATTATGCACCTTGCATAATTTGTATTTTTATAATACAATGATGAAAGAGATTCGCGACGCCATCGAGGAGCACCGCTATGCAGAATACAAAGCGGCCAAGCTTGCAGGCATGGAAAGCTCCGCCAAGTCTAATGAATAAAAAACTACTGTGGCGAGGCGGCAGTAGGCATGAAGGAGGAAAATAAGAATGAATACAAGTAGTCCGATTTTCTGGATTCTCTATATTGTTCTTCTGGGTGGTATGTTATACTTTATGGCAATCCGTCCTCAGAAGAAGGAGAAGCAGAGACAGCAGCAGCTGCTGAATAGTGTTGCGGTAGGCGACACCATATTGACCAGCAGCGGATTTTACGGCGTTATCATCGACATGACGGATGATACCGTAATCGTTGAATTCGGCAGCAACAAGAACTGCCGTATTCCTATGCAGAAGGCTGCCATTGTTCAGGTAGAGAAAGCGGAAGCCTGATCATGACATGAAACCCGGGGCGCTGTCCCGGGTTTTCTGATATATATCATATTTTTTCATATCAATGCCTGACAGGAGGAGAATCGGATGATTAAGAATATAGTCTTTGATATGGGGCAGGTACTGGTCAGCTATGTGGGCAACCTGGTGTGCCAGATATACATAGAGGATGAGCAGGAGAGGAAGGATGTAAGCACCTCCGTATTTGCCTCGCCGGAATGGGTCCTTTTAGACATGGGAGTCATGCCTGAGGAAGAGGCACTTAAGAAAATGCAGGAGCGTTTGGATACGGAGCGCAAGCGTGAACAGGCTGAATGGTGTTTCTGGCATTGGCATGAGTATAACATGAAACCAAAAGAGGGGATGGAGGAATTGGTGCGGTGGCTTAAGTCCATGGGCTATGGAATCTATCTCTGTTCCAATGCATCGGTCCGCCTTCTTAAGTGCTATAAAGAGGTGATTCCGGCCATTGACTGCTTTGACGGCATCCTGTTTTCAGCAGAGGTGCAATGCCTGAAGCCGCAGAAGGAGATGTACGGGCATCTGTTTGACCGTTTCCATCTGAAACCGGAAGAGTGTTTCTTTGTTGATGACCTGAACCTGAATATTGAAGGCGCGCGCAGATGCGGGATGGAAGGGTATTGCTTTGAGGATGGGGACGTAGGTAAGCTGAGGACAGTCCTGGCATCCCTCAACCGGTAGGAAGGTCTGCGTGCGGTATGTACGTATATGTATAGAGGATTTAGACATGGAAGCGTAAATGCATAGAAGAGTATGCGAGTGGAGGATTCCATGAGGGATACATAGAAAAAGCTCCGCACCTTTCGGTACGGAGCAATTTTCTTAGGATTTCGGATTTTCAAAAAGGGTTGAAGGATAGTTGTTAAATATTCGTGCATCTCTTATGTACTTAGTATAGCATGCAATCCTCCAGAATGTTTGAATGTTCCTTGAATAGATTATTAAGAAATTCTTAAAATTGGCCCATCCGCCGGAAAGCCTGAAAATACGTCGTGTTATGCACACTGACCGTATTTTTGGGTATTTTTTACGCAAAAATCAGTATAATCGGAAAAAGCCGGGAAGTGTCTGCGGATAAGCTGGGGAATTTTAACAGTAGATGGTCAGGCGGAAATCCATGACATGGAAAAACATAAAACAGGGAGATGGTTAACAGTACATGACGCGTCCGGTTATCCGGCGGCCTATAAAAGGGGGGATGGCCCGGTCTGGTCCGCCCTTATGGGCGCCAGTACCGGGCCGCGTCATCTCTGACTGAAATCAATATATCATAGTTTGGGTCTAAACTCAATAGAAGTCAGATAATCGTAATGAAGCGTAATATTTCTTACAAAAAAGTTTGGACATTGCGAAAGAAAGTATGAAGGGAAAACCGCCTTCAGACAGGATATCCGCCTGCAAAAAAAGAAACCCGCCCATACATCAACGTCAATGTATCCAAGCGGGTTTATCAGTGGAAGTAATGGGGCTCGAACCCATGACCTTTCGCGTGTGAGGCGAACGCTCATCCCAGCTGAGCTATACTTCCGTCCATGAGAATATTATAGCACGATAAAACGGAATTTCAAGAGGATATTCCCACAAATGTAAAAAATATGCAGACACACAGTATTATCTTAACAGAAGATGGGGACAGATAATTTGTTTGAAAAATTTATGATTTCAGAATATTGTACTTTCTGCTATATTATAGTATTATGATATAAAATCAATTGGGGGATAAAAACAAAAAAGGAGGTATTTCTGTGCAGCGTTTTGGAAATTTAAAAAAGATGATGGATGTATCTTCCGGCAGGAAGAAGGCATCCCTGGTCCTGAAACATGGGACAATCGTGAATGTTTTTACTGAGAAGACAGAGGTGGCCGATATAGCCATTGAGGACGGATACATAGCAGGAATCGGGGAATATGATGGGGAAGAAAATGTGGACATGACAGGCCGGTATATATGCCCGGGATTCATTGACGGACATATCCACCTGGAAAGTTCCATGGTATCCCCGCCGGAGTTTGAAAAGGCTGTCCTGCCCCATGGCACCACAGCAGTCATTGCCGATCCCCATGAGATTGGCAATGTGTCGGGCTGCCAGGGCATTGACTATATGCTGGAGGCAACAGCCGGACTGGATCTGGATGTATTCATCATGATGCCTTCCTGTGTGCCGTCCACGGGGCTGGATGAGTCGGGGGCAGTCCTGGGGGCGGCTGATATAAAACCATATTATGACAATCCGCGCATACTGGGGCTGGCTGAGGTCATGGACTCCGTAGGTGTGGTTGGGGGAATGGAGGACCTTCTGGATAAGATAGGGGAGGCTGCGCACCGGGATAAGGTAATAGACGGCCATGCCCCCTTCCTGGGGGGAAAGGGGCTGAATGCGTATGTCTGCGCAGGCGTCCTGTCTGACCATGAATGTTCTGATATCAGCGAAGCCCTTGAAAAGCTGGGCCGCGGCCAGTGGATCATGATAAGGGAAGGAACCGCGGCCAGGAACCTAGAGGCCCTGATGCCTCTTTTTGAGGCGCCCTATTATGAGCGCTGCATGCTGGTAACCGATGATAAGCATCCAGGCGACCTGATTTCCATGGGACATATTGATTATATTATCCGAAAGGCGGTTTCCCTTGGCGCGGATCCCATAAAGGCCATAAAGATGGGATCCTATAATGCAGCACGGTATTTTGGGCTGAAGGACAGGGGCGCTGTCATGCCGGGAATGCGTGCAGACCTGGCAGTGCTGGAAGACCTGGTTGATTTTCGCGTGACCGGAGTGTATAAGGGCGGTGCGCTGGCAGCGGAAAACGGAAGGTGCCTGCATGAAAAGCCGGACCGGAGCCGGGAACTGGAGCAGGCCTATCCTGCTGTATTTGATTCCTTCCATATGGATGAGGTGACGCTCAGTGACATTGCATATGAAAAAAGGGGAAACATGCAGAGGGTGATTCAGTTCAAGCCCCATGAGCTCCTTACCGAAGAAAGGATTGTTCCATGGCAGGGACATACAGAGGGCATGGCGCCGGGAGTCAGCCTGAAGGCTGATATAGTAAAGGCAGCTGTATTTGAGCGCCATCTGCATACCGGACACAAAGGAATCGGTTTTATTGGCGGATACGGTCTTAAGAACGGCGCGGTAGCCACCAGCGTGGCCCATGATTCCCACAATCTGATTGTCATAGGGACCAATGATAATGATATGGTACTGGCAGCCAACACGGTCATACGGAATAAAGGCGGCCTTGCCGTAGCCGTGGACGGACGGGTGGCAGGGGAACTGGCCCTGCCCATTGGAGGAATCATGACCAGGGCATCGGTCCATGAAGTGGAGGAACAGCTGGAGAATCTGAAGCAGAAAACACTGGAGCTGGGAATCGGCGCAGATATCGACGCATTCATGACATTGGCCTTTGTCAGCCTGCCGGTCATACCAAAACTCAGGATTAATACGTATGGGGTCATAGATGTGGAGCGGCAGGAGGTTGTGGAGGCGTCCTTCTGATCAGGCATCCTTTGGATGGGTTAACGGTATTTTCCCAGGCTATACCCGGACACAATGGAACCGAATCCATTTCCGGAGAATATCCTAATAAAAAAAGGAGAATATCGTGATGTGAATCAGGCAAGGGAAGACATAAATTGTGACATCGTATATTCCATGGGAATCACGGGGAAAGGGGTTGGTGTTGCTGTCCTGGACACCGGCGTTTATCTCCATGAGGATTTTAAAGATAGAATAACAGCGTTTGCTGATTATGTGAACCATAGGCCCCAGCCCTATGACGACAACGGGCATGGGACCCATATATCAGCCATTATAGGAGGGAGCGGCGTTTCCTCCGAGGGAAAGTACAGGGGCGTAGCGCCTGGCTGCAGCATTATTTCGGTCAAAGTGCTGGATCACAAGGGAAATGGATATGCCTCCGATGTACTGGCAGGATTAAAATGGATAAGGGAGCACAAAGAGGAGTATGGTATCCGTATTGTGAATATTTCCGTGGGGTCCCTTTCCAGACGGGATATGACGGAGAACTCCATATTGGTGCGGGGAGTCAATGCGGCCTGGGATGATGGTCTGGTTGTTGTTGTGGCAGCCGGTAACCATGGTCCGGGCCGTATGACCATTACCACTCCGGGTATCAGCAGGAAGGTCATTACCGTGGGATGCTCAGACGACCATAAGGAAGTGGATGTGATGGGCAGCAGGATGGTGGATTACTCAGGCAGGGGGCCAACCCTGGCATGTGTATGCAAGCCCGATATTGTTGCCCCTGGTTCTGGCATAGTCAGCTGCTGCAATGAACCGGGGCGGTATTTCTCAAAATCAGGGACCAGTATGTCCACGCCCCTGGTATCCGGGGCAATTGCCCTTTTGCTGGAAAAAAATCCTGATATGAGCAATAAGGATGTGAAACTGCGCATCCGGGAGAGGGCCGTGGACTTAGGACTGCCCCATAACCAGCAGGGATGGGGCAAGCTGGACGTGGCGCGGCTGGTGGAAGACTGAAAAAGGGCAGCCGGTACGCGGAGGCGGAGGAATCCTACGCCTCCCACCGCCCCGATGCCCCGCAGGGCAGCACCAGCCCGGTTTCTGTCACCGGAAGCCCTACTTCCTGGGCATTGACCGTGCCGCCAAAGCGGGGAATCACCTCCACGCCCAGCATGTAACTCAACACTGCAGGCGCAAGGCCTGTGGTATAGGAATTGATTAAAAAGAACAGGGGATTGTCTGAGAGCAGCTGGACGCAAAGCTTGACCAGCGGATGGATGGCATCCTCTATCTTCCAGATTTCACCTTTGGGCCCCCGTCCGTAGGACGGCGGGTCCATTATGATTGCATCATAGCGGTTGCCTCTTCTGATCTCCCGCTCCACGAATTTTACGCAATCATCCACAATCCAGCGGATGGGCGCGTCGGACAGGCCGGAAGATGCCGCGTTTTCCTTGGCCCAGCCCACCATGCCCTTGGAGGCGTCCACGTGGGTGACACTGGCCCCGGCCTTGGCAGCCGCCAGGGTGGCGCCGCCGGTGTAGGCAAAGAGGTTGAGGACCTTAACCGGCCTTCCGGCCTTCCTTATCCGTCCGCTAAACCAGTCCCAGTTGGCGGCCTGCTCCGGGAACAGCCCTGTGTGCTTAAAGCTGAAGGGCTTCAGGTTGAATGTAAGCCCTTTGTAACCAATGGACCACTGTTCCGGCAAATCAAAAAATTCCCACTCGCCCCCGCCTTTGCTGCTGCGGTGGTAATGGCCGTTCATGTGTTTCCAGCCTTTATGGCCCTTAGGGGTATCCCAGATAACCTGAGGGTCCGGCCGGACCAGCAGATATCTGCCCCATCGTTCCAGTTTTTCGCCCTGTGAGCAGTCTATTACTTCATAATCCTTCCAATCATCGGCAAGCCACATAGTATTCATAACCTCATTTCCTTATTAAAATCAAATAGAATGACATATTACAGAGTATAGTCTAAATGATGCGGCCGCGTCAAGCGCGGACGGAATCTATTTGCAGGCATTTGCTGTGAAAAGAAAAATTAAAGCCTATCGTAAATAAATTGAAAGATAAATAAGGTTGAATAATTGGGGTAGCCTTGATACAATATACTTTAGGATTGCCGGAGTATCTGATAAGGTGCCGGCATGGGCTGGAGCGTGTTAAGGATTGACGTTTGCCCCGGGATGCGTTTGGGAATTCATTCCCGCCATCCGCACGCCCTGGAACGGATGGGAAGAGGAGCTGAGCATATGAGAAAACAAACAGTGGCAGTGTGGGTGCTGGCAGCGGTGCTGTCTTTTGGTACGGCCACAATTTCAGCCCTGGCAGCAGAAGGTTGGGCTCAATCAGGAAGCAGCTGGGTATATTATGATTCCAATGGAAACCAGGTATATAATACATGGAAAAAAGGCGCGGACAACCAGTGGCGTTACGTTAACGGGGAAGGTGTCATGGCGACCAATGCCTGGGTGGATTCCGATTATTACGTGGACAGCAACGGCATCATCCTGACTGATAAGTGGTTAAAGCTTACCAACGATGAGGGTGAATATGAGTGGTATTATTTTGGCAGCAGCGGCAAGATGATGACCGATGCGTGGAAGAAGATTGATAACAAGTGGTACCATTTTTCAGGGGACGGCCGCATGGAGCTGGGCTGGATACTGGATGATATGTATTATACGGGAACGGACGGCGTCATGAGGACGGGATGGCAGAAGCTGGAGCCGCCGGATGAGGACGATGATGACCGCAACAAGGTGACCCCGGGAATTGACAGCGTGACGGATGATGACGGCAAGTACTGGTTCTACTTTTCCTCCAGCGGCAAGAAGTTCGTGCCTGACAGTTCGGACGGCGACTACACGGCCCGTAAGATAGACGGTACGTATTACTGCTTTGATGAGGTGGGCGCCATGCAGACCGGCTGGAAGAAGGTGCGCTCCACGTCTTCAGATGACACCATTGAGGACTACATGTATTTCGGGGCCGATGGGAAGGCCAGGATTGGCTGGTACTCCATTGAACCGCCGGAGGACCTGGAAGGGTATGAAGGCGATGTGGAGTGGTTTTATTTTACCAACAGTGGAAAGCCCAGGGCAGCTGATTCCGAGCGCCTGACCACCAATGATATCGTGAAGCTGAACGGCAAATCCTACCTGTTCAACCACCTTGGCAATCCTGTTTATGGCCTGAAGAAAGTATACCTTGGCTCGGGCGATGACAACTGGACCTCCTTCTACTTTGGGGACAAGGAGAAGAGCTGCGTGCAGAAGGGGAAGATGAAGGTGACGGAGGACGACGGCAACAAGTCTGATTTCTATTTCTCAGACAATGGCCGCGGCTACAATGGTGTAAAGGATAACTACCTATATTATAAAGGGAAGCTTCAGAAAGCCACGGATGGACAGAAGTATGTGTGCTATGAGGTGGATAATAAGAATTATGTGGTCAATTCTTCCGGCAAGGTCATGAAGAATGCAAAGGTAAAGAACAGTGACGGGGTTAAGTTTGTTACCAATGCCAGCGGACAGCTGATGTCAGCGGATGAGGATACGGATATTGATGCTTACACAACAGAACCCGTGGAGCCGTACTGCACGGAATGATTAACATAACAGAACCAGGAAAGACTTCTGATTAAGCAGAGGTCTTTTCTTTTGCGCAAAATTGAACCGGTCCCTGTTCCCGGGATTTCAAAACAGGACTTATACCAATCCATACGCAGGATTAAAAAATAAAAAAAGTACTTGCATTTATAAAAAAAGTGTGCTAATATAACAAGGCTGTGGCATGATAGCGTTGAAGCGAGAGGTTGCTGCCCACAAAGTGAGGCAGGTTTTCCGTGGAGCGAATGTCAAGTTAGGAAACTGGCGACAAGTCACTGTACCAATTAAAGAAACTGCAGGATAATCAGCAGAATCAGTGTGGAGTCCTTTGAGGACACACACGGAAACGTGTACAGTCACCGCTTGTCGTACTTGGTTTAAAAGTGCGAAAAGGAGGCGACTTTTTTTATGGCAAGTCAAGTAATGAGAATCACT
>ENA-UOJP01000825-UOJP01000825.1-human-gut-metagenome-genome-assembly--contig:-C102-NODE-825-length-48241-cov-113.651911_pt1 | contig 48241 bp, 43 predicted proteins | sample MGYA00242353_ERZ723900 | MGnify/ENA metagenome assembly ERZ723900 | reverse complement strand
AAGAGCCTGGGCAGCCTGCAGATCTTCGACATCAAGACCGATCCCGTCCACCCCAAGCTGCTGGGCAAGTGGGAGACCGGCGTGGAGAACGGCATGGGCGTGCACCGCTTCTTCTACAACGGCGGGCGCTACGTCCACCTGTCTGCCGACTGCCCGGGCTACACCGGCAACATCTACCGCATCCTGGACATCATCGACCCCACCCACCCGGTGGAGGTGGGCCGCTGGTGGGTGCCCTGCCAGTTCACCGACGGCCTGAAGGAGGGCGAGTACCCGGTGGACGGCCCCCAGCACTGGGAGTTCATGGACTGGCCCCAGCTCCACGGGCCTCCGTTCGTGGTGGGCAACCTGGCCTATCTGTCCTACTACTGCGAGGGCCTCATCATTCTGGACATCTCCGACATCACCCGGCCCAAGAAGATCGGCCAGCTCCAGTTGAAGGGCCCCTTCTCCGGCAAGTTCGCCGGCGCCCGCACCCACACCTGCCTGCCCCTGCCCGGCCGCAGCTTCCTGGTGGCCACCAACGAGGGCGAGCGCTTCCCCTTCTACAACAAAGAGATTCTCACCACCGGCCCCCGCAAGGGCGCCCAGCCCATGAACAACCTGCACATGATCGACATCTCCGATCCCACCGATCCCCAACTGGTGGCCGAGTTCCCCTACCCCGAGGTGCCCGAGAACTATCCCTGGCCCAACTTCAACACCGCCGGAATGGACGGCGCCCAGGGCCCCTTCGGCCCCCACAACATCCACGAGCCCATGAGCAACAAGCCCTGGCTGGACCAGAACCCCAACCGGGTCTACTGCTGCTACTTCCACGCGGGCATGCGGGTGTATGACGTGTCCGACCCCTACTACATCAAGGAGCTGGCCTACTTCATCCCCCCCAACCCGGAAAGGCTGCTCTTCGACATCCCGGTGCCCGGCCCCATGCTGGCCACCACCGAGGACTGCGTGGTGGACGACCGCGGCTACATCTACATGGATACCTGGCACGACGGCATGTACATCCTGCGCATGAAGGAAGACAACAAGAACTAAACCACAAAAAAGCCCTCCGCCGTTCGGCGGAGGGCTTTTTTGCCGGCCTGAGAAAGCTCAGGGGCGCTTGATGTTGAGGTTGAGCGCCAGGGCGGCCACGGCGAGCACCAGCAGCAGCACCAGCGGGGCGGCGTAGCCCCCGGTTTGGGTGAGCAGGACGCTGGCGGCGGTGGCAACGAAGGAGGCGCCGGTCAGGTTGAAGTTCATGACGGAGAAGTTGAGGGAGAAGTACTTGGCGCCGTAGAAGGAGGAGGTAAAGGCGGAGGAGATGGTGGGGCAGGCGCCGTAGGAGATGCCGGTGATGCACAGGCCGGCCACGCACAGGGGGACGGAGTGGACGGCCACGGACAGCAGCGTGACCAGGGCGGCCAGGATGGCGGCGCCGTTGGCCAGCAGCATGGTGCGGCGGCGGCCCAGGGTGTCAAAGAGGGCTCCGGTGAGGATGCGGCCCAGGCCGTTGCACACGGCGAGCACGCCCACCAGGGTGGTGGACAGGGCGGCGCTGGCCCCCACGGAGAGGGAGAGATCCTTTGCAAAGGAGATAACGGTGTTGCCCATGGCGGCCAGGAAGATGATGCACAGGAAGGCACGCCAGAAGGTGAAGCGGCGGAGCATCTGGCCGGTGGTGTAGTCGGCGGCCTCAAAGTCCTCCTGCACCCGGTTGGCGGCGGCCTTGGGCTGGGGCAGGACGGTGCCGGGGGCGGGGAGGCGGATAAGAAGGGCGGCCGCGACCAGCACAATTCCGATGGCGACGCCCAGGCAGAGGAAGGCCGCCCGCCAGCCCACGGCGGGATTCTGGATGAGGGCGTCGGCCAGGGAGCCGAGCACGAGGGAGGAGGCACCAAAGCCCATCAGCAGCGCGCCGGAGCAGGTGCCCTTTTTGTCGGGGAACCAGGCCTGCACGGTGGAGAGCACCACATTATAGGCAAAGCCGATGCCGGTGGCGGTGATGACGCCGTAGCTGAGGTAGAGCATGGGCAGGCTGCTGCCGTCCAGCCGGGCGGTCAGTACAAAGCCGATGCACGCCAAAGCGCCGCCCAGGGCGATGGTCAGGCGGGTACCCAGCCGCCTGGCCAGCAGACCGCCGCCCACTCCGCCCAGACAGAAAAAGCACATGGTGAGAGTAAAATTCATGGTCAGTTGGGAGGCGTTCCAGCCGAATGCGTCGGCCAGCGGTGCTTTCAGTATGGACCAACTGTAAAGGATACCCGCGAAGAGCATGGAAAGGATGCCTATGGTCAAATAAAACCACCGAATTGTGGGGGCCTTGGTGTTGCAGGGCATAATATGTCGCACCTCAAATCTTGTATTTTATATTTTGCATTATATATAAAATTTTAAAAATTGTCAATCGGCGGCTGGGAATTTTACAGGAGGGAGCGGCCGGCCCGGAGGCCAATGCCGGTAAAGGCTGCGGAGGTACGGAGCGTTACCCGTATTGAAAAAAACACGGTTATAGAGGACGGTTTAAGTCTGTCACATCTGTAACAATTCTGTAAAAAATTTTTTGAATCATGTAAAAAGGTGGTTGCCCTTTTCGAAGGGATAGAGTATAATAAAGGCACACGCTCAGGGAGGGGAGGACAAAATCGTCTGGACCAAACTGGGCTATTTTTCTGAAAGGAAGGTAGATTACAATGAAGAAGTCCAAGAAGCTCCTTGCACTGCTCCTGTGCCTGGCGATGGTCTTCGGCCTGGCCGCCTGCGGCAACAGCAACAAGCCCGCCAACAGCCAGACCACTGCGCCTGGCACTAACACCGAGACCCCCGCGCCCGAGACCGAGACCCCCGGCGAGACCGAGGCCGATCCCGACGCCATCGAGGACAGCATGACCTCCGCCGACAGCAAGTATCAGGTGGCCTTCGTCACCGACGTAGGCCAGTTGAAGGACAAGTCCTTTAACCAGGGCACCTTTGACGGCGTGAAGCTGTACGCCGCCGCCAACGGTCTGAGCTACAAGTACTACCAGCCCGCCAACGGCAGCGAGGCCACCGACGATGACCGCTATGACGCCATGAAGGCCGCCGTCGAGGGCGGCGCTGACGTGGTGGTGTGCGCCGGTTACCTGCAGGAGGCCGCGCTGAAGAAGGCCGCCATCGAGTATCCCGAGACCCCCTTCGTCTTCATCGACGGCTATCCCCTGACCGATGACGCCGGCAACACCCTGTCCAACGTAGCCGGCATCGCCTTCAAGGAGGAGCAGGCCGGCTACTTGGCCGGTTACGCCGCCGTCATGGACGGCTTTACCAAGCTGGGCTTCTCCGGCGGCGGCGGCGGCACCAATCCCGCCTGCTGCCGGTTCGGTTACGGCTATGTCCAGGGCGCCAACGCTGCGGCGCTTGAGAAGGGCGTCACCGTGGACATGAACTACTCCTGGCAGTACGGCTCCAACTTCTCCGCCTCCACTGATCTGCAGACCATGATCAACGGCTGGTATGTGAACGGCACCGAGATCGTCTTCGCCTGCGGCGGCTCCATGTTCCAGTCTATCGTGGCCGCCGCCTCCGCCAATGACGGCTATGTTATCGGCGTAGACGTGGACCAGTCCGGCGAGTCCGAGTACGTCGTCACCTCCGCCATGAAGGGCCTGGCTGACGCCGTGCAGTGGGCCGTGGCCAAGGTCTATGACGGTACATTCGACACCATCGGCGGCCAGCAGACCTCCCTGGGCGTCGCCGACAACGCCGTGCAGCTGCCCACCGGCGCGGATTCCTGGCGCTTCGAGACCTTCACCGTGGAGGAGTACGAGTCCCTGTACCAGCAGATGGTGGACGGCACCCTGGTGGTGGACGACGACTACACTGTGATGGACAACGCCGAGACCGCTACCAACTGGAGCAACGTGAATGTGAATATCATCTGATTCACACAATCACCTCAGAAAGAGGGAGAGGGCTTTGTGCCCTCTCCCTTTTCTTGTGACAGAAAAGGGACAAATTTCTTGTGTTTTCCATGGGGGTATTATATAATAAAACTATACTGTATAGAGGAGGCGGGATGAGGACTATGGAAGCGGAAAACGTCATTGAAATGCTTCACATTACCAAGGAATTCCCCGGTATCATCGCCAACGACGATATCACACTCCAACTCCGAAGAGGGGAAATCCACGCCCTCCTGGGGGAGAACGGCGCAGGCAAATCCACCCTGATGAGCGTGCTGTTCGGTCTGTATCAGCCGGAAGCGGGCGAAATCAAGAAAAACGGTAAGGTGGTGAAGATCAACAATCCCAACGACGCCACCGCGCTGGGCATCGGCATGGTGCACCAGCACTTCCAACTGGTGGATGTGTTCACTGTGCTGGACAATATCATTCTGGGCGCCGAAACCACGAAGCTGGGCTTCCTGCAGAAGAAGGAGGCCCGCAAAAAGGTAGAGGCCCTGTCGGAGAAGTACGGCCTAAAGGTGGATCTGGACGCCAGGGTGGAAAACATCACCGTGGGCATGCAGCAGCGGGTGGAGATCCTCAAGATGCTCTACCGCGACAACGAGATTCTGATCTTTGACGAGCCCACCGCCGTCCTCACCCCCCAGGAGATTGATGAGCTGATGGCCACCATGAAGGAGTTTGCCAAGGAGGGCAAGAGCATTCTCTTCATCTCCCACAAGCTCAACGAGATTATGGCCGTGGCCGACCGCGTCACAGTGCTGCGCAAGGGCAAGTACATCGGCACCGTGGATACTAAGGACACCGACAAGCAGTCCCTGTCCAACATGATGGTGGGCCGCCCGGTGCAGCTTGAGGTGGTCAAGGAGAAGGCCAGACCCGGTGAAACGGTGCTCAAGGTGGAGCACCTGACGGTCCCCTCCCATACCCAAAAGAGGGATGCGGTCCATGATGTCAGCTTCGAGGCCCGGGCGGGTGAGATTCTGTGCATCGCCGGCATCGACGGCAACGGCCAGAGCGAGCTCATCTACGGCCTGACCGGCCTGGAGAAGTGCAGCGGCGGCACGGTGACCCTCTGCGGCCACGATATCAGCCACGCCTCCATCCACCACCGGAGCGCGGACATGAGCCACATCCCGGAGGACCGCCATAAGCACGGACTGGTGCTGGACTTTACCCTGGAACAAAACATGGTGCTCCAGCGCTTCCGGGAGCCACGGTTCCAGCACATGGGCTTTGTCAAGCAGGGCGAGGTGCGCGCCTACGCGGAAAAGCTGATCGAGCAGTACGACGTGCGCTCCGGACAGGGGCCGGTGACCATTGCCCGCTCTATGTCCGGCGGCAACCAGCAGAAGGCCATCATTGCCCGCGAGGTCGACCGGGAGAAGCCGCTGATTGTGGCGGTGCAACCCACCCGCGGCCTGGACGTGGGCGCCATTGAGTACATCCACAGCCAGTTGGTGGCCGAGCGGGACAAGGGCAAGGCGGTGCTGCTGGTCTCTCTGGAGCTGGACGAGGTCATGAGCCTGTCCGACCGCATCCTCGTGATGTATGAGGGCGAGATCGTGGGCGAGCTGGATCCCGCCGCCACCGACGTCCAGGAGCTGGGCCTCTATATGGCCGGCGCAAAACGAATGAAAAAGGAGGGCGAGGGGGCGTGAAGCAGAAGCTTTCCAACCTGTGGGGCAAAGACGGCACCAAGTCTGTACTGGCCTCACTGATCTCCATCCTCATCGGCATGGTGGTGGGTGCGCTGATTATCATCATCGTGGGTGCCGCCAACCCGTCTCTGGGGCTGAACAGCGCGTGGGAGGGCATCCGCCTGGTGTTCGGCGGCCTGTTCAGCACCGGACGCGACGCGGCGGGCACGCTGACCTTCGGCTTTAACTCCACGAACTTGGGCAACATGCTCTTCCGGGCCACCCCGCTGATCCTTACCGGCCTGTCGGTGGCTGTGGCCTTCAAGACCGGCCTGTTCAACATCGGCGCGCCGGGCCAGTACCTGATGGGCACCGCCGCCACCCTGATTCTGGCACTCACCATCCCCACTGAAACGGTTCCAGCTCCCCTGGTGTGGCTCATTGCCTTCCTGGGCGGCATGCTGGCCGGCGCCCTGTGGGGCTGTATCCCCGGACTGGTGAAGGCTTTCCTCAACATCAACGAGGTGCTGGCCTGCATCATGACCAACTGGATCGCCGCCAACCTGGTGACCTGGCTGTTCGACAAGGGCAGCCTGTTTGAGGGCCTCCAGAATCACGTGGAGAACACCAAGACTGCCTATATCTACAAGACCAGTTTCAATGGTGTGGAGACCGCCAAGCTGGGGCTGGACAAACTGTTCCCCAACTCTCAGGTCAATGGCGGCATCCTGATTGCCATCGGTATCGCAATTCTGATCTATATCCTTATGAACAAGACCACCCTGGGCTACGAGCTCAAGGCCTGCGGCGCCAACCGCCACGCGGCCCGGTACGCCGGCATTGCCGACAAGCGGAACATCGTCCTGTCCATGGCCATCGCCGGGGCGCTGTCCGGCGCGGCCGCCTCCCTGTACTACCTGTCGGGTAACACGGAGTTTTTCTGGTCTACCTACCAGACCCTTCCCGCCACCGGCTTCAATGGCATTCCCGTGGCCCTGCTGGCCGTCAGCAATCCCATCGGTGTGATCTTTACCGGATGCTTCATGTCCATGCTGGATATTGTGGGTCTGCAGCTTACCAACCTGACGGCTTACAATGAGTATATCACCGATGTCATCATCGCCATCATCGTCTACCTCAGCGCTTTCTCCCTGGTCATCAAGATGTTCATCAGCGGCCAGCGGAAGCGCCGGAGCAAGGCTGCCCTGCCCGCGGCAGAGGCGGCGGCCAAACCGCCGGAGGGCGGAGGCGGCGCAGAAGTGGAGAAAGGAGGCGAGTCGGCATGACGTTCCTCATTCAGCAGACCCTGATCTATGCCGTCCCGCTGATGATCGTGGCGCTGGCCGGCGTGTTTGCTGAGCGCAGCGGCATTATCAACCTGGCCCTGGAAGGCATTATGATCTTCGGCGCGTTCGCGGGTGTCCTCTTTGTCAACGTGACCCAGAAGGCGGGTATCTTCTCCGAGGCCAAGGCGGCTGGGGACTGGGTGGCGCTCCAGGGCTTCATGCTGCTGGCCATGCTGGTGGCGGCCATCCTGGGCGCAGTGTTCTCCCTGTTGCTCTCCTTTGCCTCGGTCAACCTGAAGGCGGACCAGACCATCGGCGGTACCGCACTGAACCTGATGGCCCCCGCCCTGGTGCTGTTCTTCATCCGCATCATCGCCAACCAGAACACCCTGCAGATGGCGGAGGGCGACGCGGCAAGCTGGTTCATGCTCAAAAAGAGCTTCTTCGGCTACGGCCGCAGCGACGAAATGGGCTTCTTCGGGGACACCTTCATCAACAAGGCATATCTGGCCACCTACATCTGTATTATCCTGTTTGTGGTGCTGTCCATCCTGCTCTACAAGACCCGCTTCGGACTGCGGCTGCGCTCCTGTGGTGAGAATCCACAGGCGGCCGACTCCCTGGGCATCAACGTCTATGTGATGCGCTACGCCGGCACCACAATCTCCGGCGCCCTGGCGGGCATGGGCGGCTTCGTCTACGCTCTCACCACCGCCAACTGCGCCTCTACCGGCGACGTGGCCGGCTTCGGCTTCCTGGCGCTGGCCGTTATGATCTTCGGCAACTGGAAACCTTTGAACATCGCCGGCGCGGCCCTGCTGTTCGGCTTGTTCAAGTGCATCGCCGCCTCCTATGCCAGCATCGACATCAACGGCGACGGCGTATTCCTGCTGGCCGAGCTCGGCATCAGCCCCCACTTCTACCGGATGCTGCCCTATATTATCACGCTGGTCGTTCTGGCCTTCACCTCCAAGAAGTCCAGGGCTCCCAAGGCGGAGGGCATCCCCTACGACAAGGGAAAGCGGTAACGGAGCATATCTGTACTTTAGCAGAAGTTCTCCACTGGAAGGTAGGCCATATGTCCTACCCCAGGAAAGAAAAGTGCCCCGCCGTTCCATCGGAACGGCGGGGCTTTTTTCAGAGAATGCGGGAGGGCTCCACGCTTTCGGCCAGGGCCCGCAGCGCGTCGGGATCTTCCAGACGCCAGCCCTCGGGGGTACGGCGGAGGTATCCGGCCTGGGCAAAGCGGCTCATCACCCGCGTAAGCTGCCGGTAGCTGGTGCTCAGCGTCTCGGCGGTGCGGGTCAGGGTGCCATGGAACCAGCCGTCCTCCGCCTGGGAGAGCAGATAGGCGGCCAGACGGTTTTCCAGCGGAAGCAGCAGGTCGTTGGTGGCGCGGAAGGTATTCATTACCACAATGCGGGCCAGCCGCCGGGAGGCATAGCGCAGAAACCCCAGGTCGGAGCATAGAGCCTCCCGGTACTCCGCCAGTGGGAGGGCCGCACACAGCGCGCCGTCCTCCTGGGCGCGCTGGTCGGTGGTGGCCTGGATGTTGCCCAGCACCACCTCTACGTCGCCGCCCACCAGCTCCCCCGGCTGGGCGGTGGCCACCAGCCGAGTGCGTCCGGCGGCGTTGGTCAGGCTGGTCTGGATGCCGCCCTCCAGAAGCAGGTAGAGGCTCTGCATGGGTTCCCGCAGGCGGCAGAGGTATTCTCCCTTCTCATAGTACTGAAGTGTCCAGGGATAGGCGGCGGTCCAGGGAAGGCGCTCGGAAATCCGGCAGCGGGCAAACAGGGCCGCCAGCCGCTCCGGATCTTGGAAGCGTTCCATGCGATTCCCTCCTTGTGCAGTCAAATCACGCGGATGCGTTTCCATCTGCCCCGCCAGTAGCGGAACAGGAAGAATGCGGCCCGTACCACCCAGTCGGCGATCATGGCGAGCCATACCCCAAGCAGTCCCAGGTTCAGGCCCCAGGCGCAGGCAAACACATAGCTGAGCACCACCCGGCAGACAAACATGGAGCCCAGGGAGACCGCCATAGTGAAGATGGCGTCCCCAGCCGCCCTCAGGGAGTTGGGAAGGGTGAAGGCCAGGGGCCAGAACAGGACGTTGCCCACGGCGCAGGCCCGGAGCACTTGGGCAGCCATGGCGCAGGCCTCTGGGCTCAGGTGAAACAGGGTGACCAGTCCCCCAGCCGAGAAGAAGAGGGCGGCGCTCATGACCAGCATGCAAAGATAGCTGGCTCCCACGAGACGCTTGGTGTAGTAGACCGCCTGCCCTGTCTCGCCAGCCCCCATACACTGGCCGATGACGGTAATGATGGCCAGTCCCAGGGCCATGCCGGGCACATTGATGACCCCGGCCACACTGTTGGCGATGGCGTTGGCGGCCACGGCGGAGGTGCCGAAGGTGGTAATCAGGTTGAGGACCATCAGCTTGCCTGCCTGAAACATGCCGTTTTCCATACCGTTAGGGATGCCGATAAATAGGATGCGCTTGACGATGGCGCCCCGGAACTCAAAACGCAGCAGACCCTCCACCCGGAGCACATGGTCGGGGTGGTTGAGCAGCGCCATGATAATGACGGCCGCCGCGATGCGGGAGACCAGGGTGCCGATACCGGCGCCGGCGGCCCCCATGCCGAAGCCGAAGATCAGCACCGCATTGACTGTGATGTTGATTACATTCACAACCAGGGAGCAGAACATGGACACCTTGCTGTTGCCCATGGCCCGGAACAGGGCGGCCCCGGCGTTGTAAATGCCCATGAAGGGATAGGCCGTGGCGGTGAGCAGGAAATAGACCAGGGCGTTCTCCATCACGTCGGCCTCCACGCGGCCGAAGATCAACGCCAGAATGTGCTGCCGGAGGACCAGCGCGGCCCCCATCAGCAGCAGGGACAGGGCGCACATGGCGTACAGAAGCTGCTTGGAGGCAGCCTTGGCGTTGTCGGTGTCCTGCCGCCCCAGATACTGGGAGACCACCACCGCGCCGCCGGTGGAGAGGGCGGAAAAGACCTGAATGATGAGTGTATTGATGTTGTCCACCAGCGAGACGCCGGATACGGCGGCCTCGCCGGAGGTGGTGACCATGACGGTGTCCGCCATGCCGACAGTCATCAGCAGAAGCTGCTCAATGACCAGGGGAATGATGAGCCGCAGCAGTGCGTCGCGGGAAAAGAGCAGGCTGCTGCGGGCCGGTGCCTGTTCCGGCATTCTCCCGCCTCCTCTACATGAATTTTACATAGCTCTACCATTTTACTCCTGTGAGGCAGAAATACAAGCGCCGAACTGCACAAAAAACGGAGGCCGGGCGGAGAAAAACCGTCCGGCCTCCGGGCGTGGGCTCAGCAACGGCCCAGGTAGCGGCACACCGCCGCATTGGCCCGGGCGGCCAGCTCCCCCTCGTCGGCGGTCACCAGCTCCCCGTTCTGCACCACGGCCACGCCGTTGACGATGGTATAATCTACCGGGCCCTTGAGCCCCACCGTCCCCAGCAGGGAGAGGGGGTCGAACTGGGCGCCCGCCAGCTCAATGCGGTCCAGGCTGATCAGGAAGCAGTCGGCGGCCATGCCGGCGGCCAGGCAGCCGATGTCGTCCCGGCCCAGCAGGCGGGCGGAGCCGCGGGTGGCCAGCTTGAGGATGTCGTACCCGGTGGGGGCGCTCTGGCTGGACTGGAGGCGGTGGAGCAGGTAGCACACCCGCAGCTCCTCCAGCAGGTTGGAGCCGTCGTTGGAGGCGGCTCCGTCCACCGCCAGACCCACCGGCACCCCCAGGCGAAGCATCTCAGGCACCCGGCACACACCGGAGGAGAGCTTCATGTTGGAGATGGGGCAGTGGGCTACGCCGGTACCGGTGGCGGCCAGCGCCTTCAGCTCGTCATCGTTGAAGTGGATGCCATGGGCATACCACACGTCGGGGCCGGTCCAGCCCAGCCCCTCCAGGTAGGCAAGGGGGCGCAGGCCGAACCGCTCCAGGGTGTACTGCTCCTCGTCCCTGGTCTCCGCCACGTGGGTGTGCAGCCGTACCTCCAGGGAGCGGGCCAGGCGCGCACTCTCCCGCAGCAGGTCGGTGGACACGGAGAAGGGGGAGCAGGGGGCCAGGGCTACCTGGCGCATGGAGAAGCGGGACGGATCGTGCCACACCCGCACCAGCCGCTCCGAGTCGGCCAGAATCTGGTCGATGGTCTGTACCACGCTGTCCGGCGGCAGGCCGCCGTCCTTCCGGGAGAGATCCATGGAGCCACGGGAGGCGTGGAAGCGCATGCCCACCAGCTCAGCCGCCCGGAACTGGGCGCCGATCAGATCCCCCGCCCGGGCGGGGAAGACATAGTGGTGGTCGAAGCAGGTGGTGCACCCCGTCTTGAGCAGCTCCGCCATGCCCACCAGGCTGGAGGCGGCCACCACCTCTTCGTCCAGCTTTTTCCACACATCGTACAGCGTCACCAGCCAGGGAAAGAGCTCCATCCGCTGCACCTCGGGCAGATTGCGGGAAAAGAGCTGGTATAGGTGGTGATGGGTATTGATGAGGCCGGGGTAGACCACCATGCGGGAGGCGTCGATGACCTGGTCGGCCTGCCGCAGCTCGGGGCCGATGTACTCGATGGCGTTGTCCCGGATGAACAGATTGCTCCGCTCATACAGGCGGTCGGTGTCGTCGCAGGAGACGATGTAGCGGGCGTTTTTAATCAGCAGAGTGGACATAAAAAACCTCCAATCCCCAATCAGGCGGGCGCATAGGTCAGCCGGTAGAAGCTGCCGAGCTGGATGGTGATGGCGTCGGAGCGGAGAAAGAGAGCCCGGTCTACATACAGGGCGAACTGTTCACCTGGGCCCTGGCTGGCCAGCCGGGCCGCATCGGGGCGGTCCTCTCCGTCGGCCTGCACGGGCAGGTCGGAAACCCGGAGCTGGGCGGTGATGCCGCCGTCCTCGTCAATCCGGTAGGGGAGGAGAAGCTGTCCCCCTTCCCGGGAGAGCTGATGCTCCGGCTGAATGACGGCGTAGAGGGTGCCGGGGTCCTCGTCAGACCGGGCAAAGGCGGTGAGATAGAAGGTGGTGTCCCCGTCCTGGAGCAGGGGGAGCTTCAGCTCTCCCTCAGCTTGGCTGATGGGGACCTCCTCGGGAAAGCCCTCCGGCATCTGCTCCCTGGAAAGGGTGAGGGTGACGGTGGCCTCCTCCTGGCCGGTGATGGCGTAGCCCTGCCGGGCCGCGATGCGCTCCAGCGTGACGGGACGCCCCCGCAGGAGCAGAACGACCGCCCCGGCCAGAAGGACGAGGGTGATCAGAAAAAGTACAAGGGGAAGTTTTCTGCGTGACGCCATGGCAGCGCCTCCTTTCACCCCTTAATAATACCACAGGCCCGCGGGAAAAGAAAGTGCCCCGGACGTTGTCCGGGGCACTTCGGAGATTATTCGTCGGCAGTGATGGTGTAGCCGCTCAGGTCGATCTGGAAGGTATAGGTGGCGATGATATTGTCCTGGGAGCCGTCGGTGTCGATAAAGCAGAGGGTGTAGTCAAAGACGCCGCCGTCCTTGAGCCGGTAGCTCCCCTCCGCCTCCTCGGCGAAGACGGCGCCCCACTTGAAGTAGTAGTTCTCGCCGTCACGGGTCCACCAGCCGGAGCCGGCATTGGCCTCGGTGGTGCTGGGCATGGCCCAGGTGTTCCACTTGCCGCCGTTGACAGAGCGGGCAATTTTGTCAAACTGGAGGGTGCCGCCGGGGATGGCCTGGGGCACGGTGTAGTAGACGGTATACTCGCCGCCGCCGCCCATAGAGGCCACCTGGGTGTGGGTCAGGGTGCCGCTGCCGCCGTTCTGCACCAGGGCGGTGCTGCCGTCAAAGCTCAGGCCTTCGGCGGTGGAGGAGACCCCGGAGGGCATCTCGTGGGTGGAGACGGTCACGCCGGTCAGCTTGACGGCGGGCGTCTGCACGCCGGACAGGTCCACCACGTACTGCACGGCCTCCTGTCCCTCCCACTTCACGGTGATGTGGGTCTTGGGCGCGGTGGAGGAGGCGTTGAGGAAGAACACCGCATACTTGCCCTGGCCGATGGAGGAGTCCTCCGTGATGGCCGCGCTTTGGGTGGCCTCGGCGCTGGCCTCGGTGCCGAAGTGGTACTGGAAGGTGCCCTGCTCATAGCCCTCGGGGGCCTCGATGGCCACGCCCACCCAGGCGCCCTTGCCGGCACCCTCGCTCTGGTGGATGGGCACCACGCCGTCGGTGGACAGGGCGATGCGGACAAAATTCTCCCCGGTTTTCTTGGTGGCCTTGGCGGTGACGGAGGGCATGTCCTCCTCGACCCCGTCCTGATCCACAGGGCGGACGCCTACGATGCCGGCTACGGCCTCCTCAGACACGGAGCCGCCGCCCCCGCCGGAACCGCCGCCACCCTGGTCGGGTTCCTGGCTGTCCTCGGAGCCGGTGACCTCCTCGCCCTCACTGTTCTGGGGCGGGGCCACATCGTCGGCGACCTCCACGTGGGCGGGCCGCTTGCCGTCAAGCACCACGTTGTCGGCCTGTACCTCCGCCTTGTTAATGGCGCCCTGGTTGTCCACCTTGACGGCGGCGCGGGCGGTCAGGGTCTCCACAGAGGCGCCGCTCTTCACGGACACGGAGCTGCCGGCCCCGTCCACAGCCAGACGGGCAAGCTGCGCGCCGCTGCCCAGGGTCAGGCTGGCGCGGTCACCGGAGAGGGCCACGTCGCCCTCCACCTGGGAATCGGCCACAGTCAGAGTGGCGCCGTGGGTGGAAACCCGCAGATCCCGCTCCAGCCTGGCGTTCTTCACGGTCAGATTGGCCTCGCCGGCTTTGGGGGCTACAAGCAGATTGCCGGACACGGCGGCGCCGTCCACGGTGATATCATCGGCGGCCACCAGCAGGATGCCGTCCACATCTTGGTCGATGGTGGCGCCCTCCTCCACGGCATATTCGGCCACGGAGCTGTCCAGTATTTTGACCACGGAGCCGCGGGTGATGCTGGACCCGAGGGCCAGAGTCTGGTTGCCCACGCCCTGGATGATGCCATCCTTTGCCATGGCGTCAATGTACCCGGCCGACCAGTCGGCGGCGTCCTTGCCGTCCACAAAGCCGCTCAGATCCGGCTGGGCGGTGGGACGGATGCCCAGGGCCCGGGCAAAGAGCACGGTGGCCCGCTCCCGGTTCATGGGCTCCTCGGCGTTGCAGTTGGTGCCGTCGCCCTGGAGAATCCCGGCGGCGGTGAGCTGGAGGATGTAGGGGGCGTACCACTCGGTGCCCTTCAGATCGGCATAGGGGTTCTCCTCCGTCTCGGTGTAGCCCATCGCGCGGCTCAGAATGGCGGCAAACTCGCCCACGGTCATGTTGGCGTCGGGACGCATGCCGCGGCTGTCACCCTCTACAATGCCGTAGGCGTGCCAGCGCTCGAAGGCGGACTGGCTCCAGTGGCCGTCCAGCTCCGGCAGAGTGCTTCCGGTTCCGGCGGCCGAGGCCAGCGGGGCGGTCAGGGAGGCCGTCAGTGCCAGGGAGAGCAGGGCGGCAGGAATCTTTCGCATAGATGATGCTCCTTTTTGTTGAACGTCCCGGCCGGCGTCCGGCGCGGGCTGTGGTGTTATCATACTAAAACAGTAGGAGCATTTCAATGCAGAAGTTCTGGAAGGGGAGGGAGGGTCTGCACAGCCTGCCACAAGACTCCGGCGGGGGAAGGGCGGTTACAGTTCCTCGGTATGCAGCCTGAATTTCGCAGCCTGCTCCTTCAACAGCTCAGCCTGTCCGGACAGCTCCTCGCTGGCGGCGGCGCTCTCCTCCGCTGTAGCGGAGCTGGTCTGTACAACACCGGAGATCTGGTCAAATCCTGCCTTGGCCTGGTGAATGGAAGACTTCTGCTGTTGGGAGAGCTCACTGATGACCTGGGCGCTGTCGGACGCCAGGGTAACCCCTTGGGTGACGAGTCGGAAGGAAGCGGCGGTTTCATCGGCGAGAGCCTTGCCCTTCTCCACCACTGAGAGGGCATTGGCGATCAGCTCCGCAGTTTCCTTGGATGCCGCTGCGGTCTTGCCGGCCAAGCTCCGTACCTCGTCCGCCACCACTGCAAAGCCTTTTCCGGCGCTGCCGGCACGGGCGGCCTCTACCGCCGCGTTCAGGGCGAGAATATTGGTCTGGAAGGCGATATCCTCAATATTTTTGACAATCTGCCCGATTTCATTGGAGGTAGAGGTGATCTCATCCATGGCCGTCAGCATGCGCTCCATTTTGCGGCCGCCCTCCTGAACCTCCTGTGAAACCTCCTGCATTTTTTGGTTGACCTCAGTGATTTTTTCCGTGTTCAGATCGACATCGTGCTCCATTTCCGACATCATGGCAGCCAACTGCTGGACGCTGGATGCCTGCTCGGTGGCTCCCTGCGCCTGGGACTGGGCGCTGATGGCAATTTGTTCTGCTCCGGAGCTCACCTGGTCCGCAGACGACGCGATGGATTTCAGTGCATCGGATACCCGGCCTCTCGTGTTGAGGAGCCCCTCCTTGATGGAGGAGAATTCTCCGGCGTAATCATGCTGGAGGGCAAAGGAAAAGTCTCCGTCCGCCATTTGGGTCAGAACAGCAGATATCTCGGAGATGTAATCAATATACAGCCTTAACCGCTCCACCATCTGCTCCAGGGAAAGGCTTACAGACCCCAATTCATATTTGGAGTTGCGCGGGATCTCCACAGACAGGTTTCCGTCCGCGATTTTCTGTGTGGTAGCCTGGAGGGTGTGGAGGGGCCGGACGATGCTCCGCCGGAGATAGGCCAGAAGGATGAAAAACAGAAGGGCGGCAAATACCGCGCACAGGATGGAAAGCGTGATGCCAAGCGTATGGGCGTCCGCCATCAGCTCCTGCTCCGAGGCTGTGGTGACGATATACCAGCCGCTGTCCGGGATCTGGCGGTACCAGGCCAGATAGGTTTGACCGTCTGCCGTGTAGCTGCCGGAGCCCTCCTGCTGGCTCAGAATCTGCCGCCCAAGCGCGGCGAATGAAGGGTTGTCATCCTCCAATATGTTGGCGGACAGGAGCTTCTCGCTGTCCTCGTCTGCAATGTATACCCCGGTATCATCAATCAGAAAGGCACGGCCGTTGGCCACAACGTCCAGCGAGAGTACCATCTGCTGCATCTGAGTCAGGTCAATATCCGCTGTGGCGACTCCCAGAAAGCGGCCGGTCTCGTCGTAGATCGGGGCGGAGGAGGTCACCATGGAAATCTGGGCAAATTCATCGTAATATGGAGCAGACCAAACGGACTTTTGAGTGGTATTGGCGGCGTTTGTGTACCAATCCTGGTCGGTATAATAGACGCCCTCCCCCAGAGAATAGTTGTCTACATAAGTGACGGCTCCATTCTGGCGCATGCAATAGGGAGAGAAATACCGCTGCTCCGGTCGGTACTGATAGGGCTCGAACCAAATCCCGCCGCCGAACGTCTCCGGGTTGCTCCCCACAAAGGAGGTCAGAATTTCCTGATAGGCTGCCGCATCCCAATCTGACGCGGTCTGCTCCCCCTTTACAGCCTGCCTTTGGACAGCCTCCACGCCGCGCGCCATAGTTTCAGCAACCATGCGGTTATTGGACAGCGACATTTCGATGGAACCCATGGCTACCGAAAGGCACTGGGACATTTCGTTGCCCGCGCTGGTTTGGATGATGGCCTTGGAGCTCAGGTATCCCATCAGCGAGAGGACTGCCATGGATATAATAACTGCCGGTACGATAACGAATAGAAGTGAGGTCTGAATGGAGCGAAACCGTGTTGCATGCTTTTCCTGTGTTCTCATAAGGCATGTTCTCCTTTATTCTCTATCTCTCATAACAGATGCATCCTTGAACGCGAATTGGCTGCTGCGCCGCGCCCTCCTTTCTGTTTGAAAACGTGTACTTTTTTAAAAATTTAACTCTGTCCCCATATTTCCGAATATGCTGCGTGTTTTACAAGAAATCAATTAGTAGCAACAAGTTATTTAAATCATAAAATGAAGCTGAAAAAGTACACTTTTTCAAACAATTAAAGCTGGTTTTGAGATTCTCTGTTCTCCAATCTTTAATCGGAGCAATTTGGGTTCAAATTAAGCCTTTTCTACAATTTTTTTAATTTTAAAAGGTACAGGTTTTCAAATTTTCGGAAATACCTCCATTTGTTTAGTCCGGTGTTTCCAGTTTTATTGCCTTGGAATAGAAGGTCCCTGTGGGCATTCCGCAGGCCCTGGCCGCCTGTCGGAGTGTTATTTTTTGGCCCCGCCAGGCCTGATGGAGCATGTGGAAATTGTCTGGGAGGGGAAGGGGAGGGCGGCCAAAGCGTACGCCCCGGGCCTTGGCTGCCGCGATACCCTCCGCCTGCCGCTGGCGGATGTTGTCGCGCTCGTTTTCCGCCACGAAGGAGAGCACCTGGAGCACAATGTCGCTGAGAAAGGTGCCCATCAAATCCTTGCCTCGCCGGGTGTCCAGAAGGGGCATGTCCAGTACGGCGATGTCCACGCCCTTTTCCTTGGTGAGCATGCGCCACTGTTCCAGAATCTCGCTGTAGTTGCGCCCCAGTCGGTCGATGCTTTTGACATACAGAAGATCATCCCGCCGCAGGCGGCGCACCAGCCGTCGGTACTGGGGGCGCTCAAAGTCCTTGCCGGACTGCTTGTCCATATAGATGTTCTCCTCCGGCACCGGCAGGGCAGCCAGAGCCAGCCGCTGCCGGTCTTCGTTCTGTTCCCGGGTACTGACTCGGATATAGCCGTAGATTGTTCCAGCCACGTTCCGTCCTCCTTTTTTTGATCTGAAACTTTTATTTTATCGAAAACAGGAGAATGTGCCCACATACCAGGAACTATAAAAGCAAATGAAAATACCAAAAAAGGGCCCGGTGCAGTCTGCACCGGGCCCTTTTCCTGGGAGGGCTGTTACTGAATGGAGACCACCTCGTAGCCCGCCTCCGTGACAGCGCCCCTGAGCACGTCGTCGGACACGTCCTTGGACAGGGTAAGGGTGGCGGTCTTGGCCTCCAGGTTCACCTTGGCCTCCACGCCGTCGATGGCGTTGAGGGCCTTCTCCACGTGGGCCTGGCAGTGGGCGCACATCATGCCGTTGATGCTCATGGTCTTGGTCATAGCACTCGTTCCTTTCGTTTCCACAGATTTGGGGGGTTCCTTCTGAAACCGGGGCGGCGGGGGACTCCCGGCGCTCCGGGCGGAAGAACTTGAGGCGCAGGGCATTGGACACCACGCACACGGAGGACAGGCTCATGGCCGCCGCGCCGAACATGGGGGAGAGCTGGAGCTGGAACAGGGGATACCACACCCCGGCGGCCAGGGGTATGCCGATAATGTTGTAGATGAAGGCCCAGAACAGGTTCTCCTTGATGTTGCGGATGACCTTCCTGGAGAGCTGGACGGCGGTGACCGCGTCCAGCAGATCGCTCTTCATGAGCACCACGTCGGCCGACTCGATGGCCACGTCGGTGCCCGCGCCGATGGCCAGGCCCACGTCGGCCCGGGCCAGGGCGGGGGCGTCGTTGATGCCGTCGCCCACCATGGCCACCCGCTTCCCCTGGGCCTGGAGCTCTGCCACGGTCTTCTCCTTGTCCTGGGGCAGCACCTCTGCCACCACCCGGTTCACGCCAAGCTGGCGGCCTACTGCCTCGGCGGTGCGCCGGTTGTCGCCGGTGAGCATGACCACGTCGATGCCCATGGCCTGGAAGGCGCGGACAGCCTCTGCGCTGGTGGGCTTGGGGGTGTCGGCCACCGCCACCACGCCCAGCATCCGACCGTCCCCGGCGAAGTACAGCGGCGTCTTGCCCGCCTGGGCCAGCCCCTCCGCTACCGCGTCGAAGCCGTCCAGCGGGACGCCGGCCTCCTCCAGCATGGCCCGGTTGCCCGCCAGGAGCCGCTGGCCCTGGATGACGCCGCGGATGCCCCGGCCCGGGGTGGCCAGAAAGTCCTCCACAGGGGCCAGGGGGATGTTCCGGGCCTGAGCCTCGGCGGTGATGGCGTCGGCCAGGGGGTGCTCGGAGGGCTTCTCCAGAGAGGCGGCCACGCACAGAAGCTCCTCCTCCGTCACACCTGGGGCGGGGCGGCAGTCGGTGACCACCGGCTTGCCCTGGGTGAGGGTGCCTGTCTTGTCCAGCACCACGGTCTGGATGGTGTGCAGGGTCTCCAGCGCCTCGGCGGACTTGATCAGGATGCCGTTCTCCGCGCCCTTGCCGGTGCCCACCATGATGGCCACGGGGGTGGCCAATCCAAGGGCGCAGGGGCAGGAGATGACCAGCACCGCCACCCCGGCGGTGAGGGCCCGGGTCACGTCCCCGCCGGTGGCGATGAGCCAAACAGCGGCGGTGACGACGGCAATAGCGATGACCACGGGGACGAATACCCCCGCCACCTTGTCGGCCAGCTTGGCGATGGGGGCCTTGGAGGAGGCCGCCTCGTCCACCAGACGGATCATCTGGGCCAGCGTGGTGTCCTCCCCCACCCGGGTGGCCCGGAGGGTAAAGGAGCCGGACTTGTTGATGGAGGCGGCGGCCACCTTGGCGCCGGGCAGCTTCTCCACGGGCAGGCTCTCGCCGGTGAGGGCGGACTCATCCACCGAGGAGGCCCCCTCTGTCACCACCCCGTCCACCGGGATGCGGCCGCCGGGGCGGACCACGATGAGGTCGCCCACCGCCACGTCCTCCACGGGTACCTCTACCTCCGCGCCGTCCCGCAGCACCATGGCGGTCTTGGGGGCCAGATCCATCAAACGGGTGATGGCCTGGCTGGTCTTGCCCTTGGAGCGGGTCTCCAGCCACTTGCCCAGGGTGATCAGGGTGAGGATCATGCCCGCGGACTCAAAGTAGAGATCCATGGCCCAGTGTTCCACCTGGGCCAGCTCGGCGGCCGCATCGCCCGCGCCATAGGCCGCCCGGCCCAGGTGCCAGGCGATGAGGAACAGGGCCGCCACGCCGTAGAGCACCGCGGCAGAGGAGCCAAGGGCGATGAGCGAGTCCATGTTGGGCGCGCGGTGCCACAGGGTCTTGAAGCCCACCGTATAGTATTTGCGGTTGATATACAGGATGGGCAGGGTGAGCAGGAACTGGAGGAAGGCCACCACCAGGGCGTTGGACGGCTGGTGGAAGAAGGCGGGCAGGGGCCAGCCCATCATGTGCCCCATGGCGATGTAGAACAGGGGCGCCAGAAACACTAAGGACGTGAGGAAGCGGCGCTTCATCCCCGCCAGTTCCTCCTCCATGGCGCCGGCGGGCCGGGCGGCCGGGGCGGCCTTCCCGGCGGGGCCGGGGAGGGAGGCGCCGTACCCGGCGTCCGTCACCGCCTGAATGATCTGTTCCGGCCCGGTCTTGCCGCCGTACTCTACCAGCATGGAGTTGCCCAGGAGGTTGACGCTGACGCTGTCCACACCCTCCACCTGGCGCACCGCCTTCTCCACGTGGGCGGAGCAGGCGGAACAGGTCATGCCTGTAACATTGAATTTCTGCTTCATAGGGTTCACCAGACTTTCTAATGTGCGTGAGGGTTCAAGGGCCGCCCCTACTTCAAAATACGGCCCAGGGTGGCCACGAACTCATCGATCTTCTGTCCGCGCTCGGCATCGCTGGCGGCCTCCTGCACACAGTGCTTCAGGTGGGCGGCCAAAATTTCCTTGTTGGCGCGGTTGAGAATGGCCTCGGTGGCCATGAGCTGCTGGGATATGTCGATGCAGTAGCGGTTCTCCTCCACCATCTTAATGATGCCGTCCATCTGCCCGCGGGCGGTCTTGAGGAGGCGGAGGACTTTCTTTTCATCTGCCATCATGCGGTTAACACCCCCCTGGGGTGTAGTATATGGCAAAGCGTAAAAAAAGTCAAGGCCCTCTTGTGCAGAGGGCCTTGGCTTTTTATTCCTTGCCGTGGGTGTCGCGGAACAGGAGCGAAATGCACCAGAGCGCCGCCAGGCCCACGAGCGCGAAGATCACGCGGCTGAAAGCGCTGTCCTGTCCGCCGAACAGAGCGGCGACGAAATCGAACTGGAACAGGCCGATGCTGCCCCAGTTCAGCCCGCCGATAATGGCGAGAATCAGGGCAATCTTATCTAAAATCATGGGTTGTACTGCCTCCTCACATTGAGATACCGTGACTAGTATCTCCGGTGAGAAGAAAATCATACAAAACCATTTTATTTCAAATAACGGCCCAGCCAGTTCTGCCGGAGGGCCACGGCCTTCTGGGGGCAGAGTTCGTGGCAGCAGTAGCAGTGGATACAGGCCCTGGGGTCGATGCGGGCCTTTCCGCCGGGGCCGTCCATCGAGATGGCCTTCCCTGGGCAGGCGCTCTTGCAGATGCCACAGCCCACACAGGCGTCGGCGCGGATCTTTGGGGTCTGGGAGAGCACCCTTTTGCACAGCTTGCCGGCGGGCCCGGCCAGGGGCCCTAGAAACTCCATCAGGTTGCCCTTGATGCGGCTGGGGAAGCGGTAGTCGTCCATCCGCAGGGCCTCCAGCGGCTCGCCCAGCAGCTCCACCTCCTCAATGCAACTGGGCCGCAGGCCCCGGCGCTGCGCGGCCAGCAGAACCGGATTGGAGGCGCGGGGCAGTCCGATGAGGGCGGCGGCCGCCGTGTCCAGGGCCAGGGGACTGTCGGACACCAGCAGCACTCCGGCGTGCCTGGGGGTGCCGGAGGCGCCGGGGCCGTCCCCTTCCATGGCCAGCACCCCGTCCATGATGCTCAGCCGGGGCCTGACGTACTCCGCCAGATCCAGCAGCACGTCGGCAAACTGCTCCTGGCTGGGATGGGTGGCGTGGTAGCCCACCTTGGACAGGCCGGGGAGCACGCCGAACAGGTTTTTCACCGCTCCCGTCATGCTCATAAGTACGTGGGTCTTGAGCTTGGGCAGGTCAAACACCCCGTCGGCCTCCGCCACCGGGGCGATCACCTCCGCCTGCTTGAGCACCCGTCCCGCAGGGAGGGACACCGTGCGGGTGGAGGCGTCATAGCACAGCTCCGCCCCGGAAGCGGCGGCGGCCTGGGCCATGCCGGTCTTTTCGTACAGGCCCCGCAGGACGGCCTCCTTGTGGAGGGCCCCGCCGGGGCTGTCGGTGATCACCGCCGTGCCCCCCGCCTCCGCCACCAGCTTCGCCGCCGCAGCAGCCACCGCCGGGTGGGTGCAGATGGCGCTCTCCGGCGGCGCGGCCCGGAGCAGGTTGGCCTTGAGCAGGATGCGCTCCCCCGGCCGGACGAAGCGCTCCATCCCGCCCAAGGCGGCCACCGCCTCACGCAGCTTTGCCTCCGCCTGTCCGTAGTCCGGACAGGCGGCCAGATAGACCCGGTTGCCCTCCATGAAACCCCTCCTAGGAATCCAAACTCTGTTCAGTATACCCGCCGGAGGGGGCTTCGTCAAGGGCGGGGAGGCGGCCCAGGGCCCGGACGGAGGAAAAGGTCACCAGCAGGCTGGCCCCCATGCCCAGCGCCACAACCACCCAGACGTGGGCCTGAAGGGCATCGAACAGCAGGCCGTACAAGGCCTGCCCAAGAGGCATGGCACAAGTGGAAATAGCTGCCACAAAGGAGGCCACCTTGCCCAGCAGGTGGGGCGGCGTGGCCCGCTGAAGATAGGTCTGGGCGGAGACGGTAAACAGCATGGCGCAGGCCATGCCCAGCAAAACGGAGACCAGGATGACTCCATAGGCGGCCAGGGACGGAATTCCCAGCGCCAGAGCCAGGGCCATGGGGAGCAGCAGCAGGGAGGTGCCCAGCAGAAACCGCCAGGCCCGGCGGATATCCGCGCCGCGGAGCACCAGCCCAGAGAGAAGCCCGCCCACGATGGAGCCCAGGCTGAGGGCGGCCTCGGCAAAGCTGTAGTGCAGGGAGGACAGGCCCAGGCTGATTTTCACCAGATAGGGCAGGCCCACCACCAGCAGGGCGGAGAGGAAGAGGTTGAGCAGGGCCACCAGGGCCAGCACCCGCAGCAGGCCGGGCTGCTCCCGGGTCAGGAATCGGCCCGCGTCCCGGAGATCCCTCCACAGGGCGGCCAGCGGCGGGCCGGCGAGGGTTCGTCGCTGGAAGGGGATGCGGAGAAAGAGCTCCATCACAGCCGAGCAGAAGAAGCAGGCCCCGCCCACCGCCACCATGGGGAGCAGGCCAACCCAGCCGTAGAGCATACCGCCCAGGATGGGGCCCAGCAGATTGGCCAGGGCCTGTACCTGGGCCACCACGCCGTTGGCGGCGGGCAGGTGCTCCTCCGACGCCAGGGCGGGTATACTGGCCTGCACCGAGGGCTGGTAGAGGGCCTGAATGGCTGCCAGAAGCACCATCAGCACCCCGACGGCCAGAACCGTGCCCCGGCTGGCAAAGAACAGGCCGTACCCCAGCACCAGGGCGGCGGTGAAGAAGTCCAGCCCCCACATGATGCGCTGCCGGGGGACGCGGTCGGCCAGGACGCCCCCCAGGGGGGAGCAGAGGATGGTGGGTACCATGGACACGGCCAGGATGCCGCCGAAGGCGGCGGCGGAGCCGGTGGTGTCCAGCACATAGAGGGACAGGGCGAAGCGGAGGATGGCGTTGCCGAACAGGGAGATGATCTGGCCCGCGACCATGAGGGTGAAGTCGCGGGAAAACAGGCGGTCAGAGCGCATAGGGCGGCTCCTTTCGGGCGGCGGGCGCGCCGTCTGAGCGACGTGCCCGGAGCAGAACGCAGGCGGCGAGGGCCGCCAGGGCCAGGGCGGGGAGAAGCCATGTTTTCTTCATAGAGATCCACCTTTCTTTTTAATACCGACGGTTGGTATGTATCTTGCCTGGAAAAACCGCCCCCGCAGGGGCGGTGGAGGAGCGGGCGGCTCAATCGTCCTGGAGCACCTGGTCATAGTAGTTCAGCGCGTCGGCCTGAAGGGCTTCGTCCAGCACGGGCAGGCCGAAGCGGTCCAGAAATTCCCCGCAGAAGCGCAGCTTGGCGGCGAACTCCTCCCGGCTGCCGGGGAACATACCCGTCCACACGTTGGTCAGAAGCATGAGCACCTCCGCGATCTCGTGGGGGTGGGTCACGCCGGGCAGGGAGCCGTCGGCCATGCCCAGCCGGATCATCCCCTCCACATAGGGGGCGGCGTCCCGAAAGGTGGACTCCAGCGTGAGCAGGGCAATCTTGGGGTTCTTTACAATGTGGTGGATCGCCAGCCGGTCTACCTCCCGCTTGGCCGGGTCGGTGAGAAAGTGGCGGAAGGCGTGGCGCAGTTTTTCCAAGCCGTTCCGGCCGGGAAGCTTGGCGGGGTCGGAGAACCACTCCAGGTTTTCGTAGTAGCGGTCGTTGATCCGGTCCAGGATATCCTCCTTGGACTTGAAGTGGTGGTAGATGGCCCCCTTGGACATGCCCAGGGCGTCCACAATGTCCTGGATGGTGGTGTGCTCGTAGCCCTGCTCGGTGAACAGGCGCATGGACACGTCCAGAATTTTGGCCACGGTCTCCTCTGGATGCTTGTTGCGGGCCATGGGGTCCCCTCCTTTGCATACATACCGTCGGTATGTTTAAAATAGCACAGCCGCGCCCCTCTGTCAAGAGGGGCGCGGAACTTACCCCAGAGACTTGGGGCCGAAGCCGTGGGCCAGCAGCTCCGACAGGGGCAGCTTCACGAAGCTGTGATCCCTCTGCGCCACCAGTACGGTGAGTCCGGGGGCGAACTCATAGAGCATCTGGCGGCATGCGCCGCAGGGCCAGCAGGGCTCCGTGGAGTTGCCTACCACGGCGATGCGGGTGAAATCGTCCCGGTGCCCCTCGCTCACCGCCTTCACCAAGGCGGTGCGTTCAGCGCAGATGGAGGAGCCGTAGGCCGCGTTTTCCACATTGCAGCCGGTGAACACCGTCCCGTCGGCGCACTCCAGGGCTGCACCCACCGGGAAATGGGAGTAGGGGACATAGGAGCGCTCCAGCATGGTAAAGGCCAGCTCCACCAGTTCCTGGTCGGTCATAGGGAAACCTCCTTATCAAAACGTGGTATAAAAGGTGTAAGCCATTATACCACGTTTTCCGTGTCAGCGCAATCACGGACGGCCACAGGTACGCACCGACGGGAGCAGGAGCATCAGCCCGCCGCAGGTCAGAGTGATTACCCCGGCCAGCAGGAACCAGAGGGGAACGCCGGTGGCATCGGCGAACAGGGCGGTGAGTCCCAGCCCCAGGGGGGAGGCCAGTGTCATGATGGCCCCGGTGAGGCCCAGCACACGGCCCAGGTACTCCGGCTCCACCTTGGTTTGGATCAGGGCCATGAACACCGAGTTGAAAAAGGGAGCGGACAGGCCCATCAGCAGGGACAGGCCAGCAAACGCCCGGAAGCCGGAGGGGGGCAGCAAGCCGGCCAGCACCAGGGTGAGCCCCAGTCCCAGCACTGCCGCCGTCATGGTGATGATTTTGTTCCGGGTACCTCCCCACAGGCCCAGGAGCACCGATCCGGCCAGCATTCCGGCAGAAAACAGGGTTTCCACCAGAGCGGCAGCGGCGGAGTCCCCTCCGAAATACTCCATGCTCATTAGGGGAAACAGGGCGGACACCGGCAGGAAGGCCACGGAGAACAGGGCACAGATGAGGGACAGCTCCCACAGCCAGCGGTGAGAACGCAGCACAGTGAGCCCCTCGCGGGTGTCCTGCCAGAGCCGGAGCGGCCGGCCCTGTGCTTCGGCCCGCAGGGCGGGCAGCCGGGCCAATTGTACTCCGGCGATGGCAAAGGCGGCCCCCAGGGTGTCCAGCAGGAGGATCCAAGCCAGGGGGATGCGGGCATAAAGAACGGCGGCCAGCGCGGGGGAGAGGAGCATGGAGACGGTCTGGATGCCCTGGCTCCAACCGGCGCACCGGGTCAGGGCATCGGGAGGGGCCAACAGGGGCGTGACAGCCTGGATGCAGGGGGCATGAAATGCGCCGCCCACACTGCGCAGCGCGGCCACCGCCAGGATAGGGGCCACCGGAAGAGGAGCGGCAAAGGCGGCGGCCGCCAGCATCAGGGACACCAGCCCGATGGCCCCGTCAGAGATTATCATGATCCAGCGCCGGTCGAAGCGGTCGGCAAAGGTTCCGGTGAAGAGGGACAGGATTCCCTGTGGGACCAGCGCCGCCATGGTGGCCAGGGAGAGGACGGCGGGGGAGCCGGTCAGGTCGGTCAGGTACCAAATGAGGGCGTACTGCGAAATCATGCTGCTGAGGATGGACAGGGCCTGCCCTGTCCAGAGGAGGGCGAATTTTTGCTTCCAGTGTGGTATCATAGCGTTCCATTCCTTTCCCAGCCGCGGTAAAGGGTGATTATACTACCACGGTATCCGGGGAAAGTCAAGCCGAAAAAACGCCCCCGCCCGGCATCGGCCGGACGGGGGCGCTGCTGTAGGTTCCCTTACCAGGTAACGCCCAGGTCGGGGCGCACATCGAGATCAATGATCTCCCGCGCGTCGTAGAACTGGCTGTACCACTCCAGGGCCTTGCCGTTGCGCAGGGTGGTGCCGTCGGGGTGGAGCCGGTCGCAGATGACGGCGGAAATGTCCTTCTTGATGTAGGAGAAGGAGTTGATGCCCACGCTGGCGAAGATGCGGAAGCCCTGGCTCTGGAGATACTGGAACACCGGGCCGGTGGAGTGCCAGTCGTCCCCGTCGGGGCGGCCGCCGTGGGGGTAGAACAGGATGTTGGTGGGGCCCACCAGGGAGCCCACCTCCTCCGCCCAGCGGACGGTGTCCCGCTGCACGGACTCCAGGGGGCGGCTGTCCAGGCGGATGTGGCCCCAGGTGTGGGAGCCGAAGGTCCAGCCGGTCTCCTTGAGCCGCTCGATGACCGGCTTGACGGCCTCGATCTCCGCCTGACGGTTGGCGTCAAAGGCGGGGCGGCGGGGATCGTCGGCGGCGATGTCGATGTCGTTCTGGGTACGGTAGCCCAGGATGCCCTGGTAGCCGGTGAGGGAGAAGATGGCCTTGGCCCCGTTGAGGGAGAAGTCGGGGTGCTCCAGCACGAACTGGTCCAGGATCGGGGTAGCGTCCAGATCCTGGGTGAGGAAGGTCTCGCCGGTGTTGGGATCGGTGCACTGGGCCCAGATCTGGCCGTCGTCTCCCAGTACCAGCTTGGAGGTGAAGCCCTCAGCCAGCATGTAGTCGTAATAGTTTACATCATCAAAGGAGATAATGAGGGGCTTTTTTCCCTCGGGGAGCATGAGGGTGTTCCGCTCCATGCGGGTGACGCCGTCCTCGCCGGTGACTTCACTCCACACGTCCCCCATGTTGACCAGAATGTAGCCCTTGTCGTAGACGCTCTGAAGGATCTTTTTGTACTCGTCCGCGGTCACCATCCACTCGTCCAGCCCCACCTGGCGGTCGTAGGGCACTGCGTCGGAAAAGGCATACTCAGGATAGGCGATGACGGGGTGGAAAAACAGGTGCTCCACCGCCTGGTCGGGGCCCCAGGCCTGGGTGAGCTGGTCCGCGCTCCAGTAGGTGCGCACCGCGTCGTAGGGGTCGGCTGCGGGGGTGGGGGTGGGCTCCGGTGTGGCCGCGGCTACAGGGGTAGTGTCCGGGGACGGCTGGTTGGTTTTGTCCCCGCCGCAGGCGGCCAGGGGGAGCGTCAGGGCGCAGGCCAGCGCCAGGGCAACGGCTTTTGGCATGATATGGTTCATTGGTATGGTTCCTCCCACATAATATCTCTATAGCTGTTATCTTACGACACCGGGCGGCAAAAGGAAACAACAAAAGGATGACAAAATCCTTACGATTTTATGTCACCCGGAAGGGGAATCCGGTGAACCAGCAGCATGGACGCGCCGCCGGTGACGGCCCCGGTGACCAGGGAGCAGAGCAGCAGGGGCGGCAGGTACACCAGCGGGGCCCGGCTGCCCAGTACTGCCATGGCGGCCAGAATCTGGCCGGTGTTGTGGGCGGCGGCCCCGGCGATGGACACCCCAAAGAGGGAGAGAAAGCTGCACCGCAGCAGCAGGGCCATGACGCCAAAGGCCAGCAGCCCGCCGGTGAGGGAAAAGGCCAGGGCCATCAGATTGCCCCCCAGCAGGGCGCCCAGAAGGCAGCGGGCGGCCAGAATCAGCAGGGCCTCCCGCCCGGACAGGCGGCAAAGGGCATAAACGGTGACCAGATTGGCCAGTCCCAGCCGCAGGCCGGGCAGGGGGAAGAGAATGGTCAGCGGAACCAGCCCCTCCGCCACCGAGAGGGCCAGCGCCAGGGCGGTAAGCACCGCGCAGCGGGTCAGCCGCCGCAGGGATGAGGACAAGGGGGAGCGCCTCCTTTCAGAATGAGAAAACAGCGGGAACTTTTCAGCCGCTGATTGCGTCAAACTCCTGGCTGCCGCTGCCGGACAGGGAGATCACCAGCTTGTCGGGCAGGCAGATGATCTGCTGTCCGGCCCGGCTGATCCACCCGGTGTGAACGCAGTCCTGGCTGGGACACGCACTCTCCGCGATGCGGATGCGCCCCGGCTCGGCCTGGATCGTCAGGGGATAGGGGGCCTCGTCCACCACCAGGGTGACGGGACCGGTGAGGGTGCTTAGCTCATACTCCGCGATGGTCTCACCCTCTAAGACGACGGAGGCGGTCAAAAAGTTGCTCTCCTCCGGCTGAAGAAAAAAAAGCAGCGCCACGGCGGCGGCGGCCACCAGCAGGGCCGCCGCGCCGTCCAGCAGCGTGGGCCGGCGGCGCTCAGCGGCGGGCGATCTCATAGGTATACCCCCTGTCTGCCCCGGCAAAGGTAAAAACGTCCTCCAGCCCCTCGGTTACCAGGAGCTCTCCCTGGCCGGTGCAAAGCACCAGCTCGAAGTCGTCCCGGCTCCGCCAGAAGTCCAGCGCCTCCTCCGGCCCCGCCACAAACAGGGCGGTGGAGAGGGCGTCGGCCAGCAGGTGGTCGGCGGAGACAACGGTGACAGACAGCAGGCCGGAATCCGCCGGATAGCCCGTCTCAGGGTCAATGATATGGTGGTAGCGCACCCCGTCCTCCTCGAAATAGCGCTCGTAGCCGCCGGAGGTGGAGAGGGTCACGTCAGTCAGGGCGAGGACGCAGAGGTAGCTGCCGGTGTCCCGGGGGTCCTTCACCGCCACCCGCCAGGGGGAGCCGTCCTCCTTGGCGCCGATGACCGTGACGTTGCCGCCCAGATCCAGCATGGCGGAGGTCCCTCCCGCATCCCGGATGGCCGCCTCGGCCTCCCGGGCCGCAAAGCCCTTGGCCACGGCGCCCAGATCCACCTCCATGCCAGCACGGGCCAGTGAGGCGGCAGAGGCTTCCGTGTCCACGGAGAGCTCCTCGCTGTCCACCAGGGCCATGGCGGCGGCCAGCGCATCCGGCGCGGGTACGTGCCGCTCCTCGGTGGTGAAGCCCCAGGCGTCCATCACCGGGGCGATGGTGATGTCAAAGTCGCCTGGGAGCTGCCGGGCGATTTCCTGGGAAAAGGCCAGCAGTTCCGCCACGTCGGGGTCCACCGCCACGGCCGCGCCGTCCCCGGCGGCGGTGTTGAGCCGGGCGATCTGGCTGTCTGAGTCGGTGCGGGAGAGCAGGCCGTCCAGCCGCTCCACCGCTTCCCGGGCGGCCGCCACGGCCTGGGGTCCGCGGCGGCCGGACACCTGGACGGACATCACGGTGTCCATGGCGAAAAAGGTCTGCTCCGCCCCGGAGGCGCGGCAGCCGGTCAAGCACAGAAAAACACAGGCAAGGAGGAAAGAAATACGCTGTTTCATGGTATACTCCTAATAATCATGATGTTGATTAAGGACAGTTTACCACAGTTCCGCGCCGCTGGAAAGAGGAAAGGGATTCTTCACTTGCAATGCGGCGAATTTTCTGCTAGAATATAGAAGATTGATGACTCTGAGGCGCTCAGCCCCAGCGGAGGGGCACTTTTATAGAAACCGGGCGCCCGGCCACAGGAGATGGATACATGAACAAGAAAGAACAACAAGCCCAGCGCGCAAAGCAGGAAGACGTGGTTTTGAACAAGGTCCTCTGGTGGATCGTGGGGGCCGTGGTGTTGGAGGCGCTGCTTCTCCTTCTGAACAAGGTATATGCCAATTACACTGTCGAGCAGATTGAACTGGCCAAGTCCCTGCGGGATGTCTTTTCCGTGCTGATGATCGCCCTGCCCATCTGCTTTGTCGTTTTGCTGATCTGGGCGGTCGCGGCCCGCAAGTCCGGTAAATTCACCCGCCTGTCCTCCGTGCTGGCCGGCGTGATGCTGGCCCTGGCGGTCTGCGCCGTGGTAATCCGCGTCTTTGACGAGAGCGGTATCCGGCTGCTGTATGTGGCTGTGCCCGCCGTGGCGGTGCTGGCGCTGATCTACTACCTCTACCAGCGGGAGTTCTTCTTCGCCGCCGTGCTCAGCGCCCTGGGCCTGCTGGGTGTGAAGGTGGTGCCCTACCACTTCGGCTTCCCGGCCATTGCCTATGGCTACGCCGTCGTCCTGGGCGTTGCCCTGGTGGGGGCCGTGGTGGTGTTCCGCGTGATGCAGGCCGCCGAGGGCAAGCTGCGCCTGAAGGGGAACTGGGTGGAGGTGCTGCCCAAGAGCGCCAACTACGCCCTGCTCTACGTCACCTGCGGCGTGGTGGCCGCGGTGGTGATCGCCGCGTTGCTGCTGGGCGGGCTGGCCGTGCTGTACGGTGTGCTGGTGGCCTGGCTGCTGATCCTGGCGGTATACTATACCGTGCGCCTCATGTAATGATAAGCCCAAGAGACAAAGGGGCAAGCCGCCGGACGGCTTGCCCCTTCTTTTTTGACCGGAGGTATTGCAATGAATGAAAAAGAGGTGGGGGAGCTGCGCCGGCGGCTCCGCCCGGAGAAAAACAGTATTACCCACATCCGGGGGTGCTATGTCAACGAGATGGGGGAGAGCGTGGCCCAGTTTGACCAGTCTCTGGCCCTCATGACCCAGGAGGAGACCGAGACCCTGCTGGCCCTGCTGCGCCGCACCCTGTCGGGGACCCTGGGAAAGAACCTGCTGGACCTCTCCTTCGAGACCCGGCAGGTGGTGGAGGGGGAGGAGCATCGCCGGCTCATGCGCCTGCGGGACACCACCCTGAAGGACGAGGAGGCGGTGGAGGAGTTCTTCCAACTGGTGCGCCAGTCCCTTACCCTGGAGGGCAACTACCTGATCCTCCTGGTGTACGACCGCTACGACGTGCCCTACCGCGCCAAGGACGGGGAGCGGCAGGAGGACGCCGCCGCCGAGGTGTACTCCTACCTGCTGTGCTCCATCTGCCCGGTGAAGCAGACCAAGCCCGCCCTGAGCTACCACGTGCGGGAGAACGAGTTTCACAACCGGCGGGCCGACTGGCTGGTGTCCCCGCCGGAGCTGGGCTTCCTCTTTCCCGCCTTTGATGACCGCAGCACCAACCTGTATAACGCCCTCTACTACACCAGGGACAGCGGCGAGAACCACCCGGAGCTGGTGGAGGCGGTGTTCCGGCGGGAGGCCCCCATGCCCGCCGCCGCGCAAAAGGAGACGTTCCAGACACTGTTGAGCGACACCCTGGCCGACGAGTGCAGCTGTGAGGTGGTACAGGCGGTCCACGACCAGCTCTGCGAGCTGGTGGAGGAGCACAGGGAGCGGAAGGAGGCGGAGCCCCTGACCCTCTCCAAAGGGGCGGTCAAGTGCGTCCTCAAGTCCTGCGGCGTGTCCGACTCCCATGTGGAGGAGTTCGCCCTCCGCTATGACGACGCCTTTGGCGCCGATATGGCCCTCAGCCCCCGCAATCTGGTGGAGAAGCAGATCGAGGTGTGTACTCCTGACGTGGTGATCAAGGTCAGCCCGGAGCGGAGCGATCTGGTGGACACACGGGTGATCGACGGGGTCAAGTACATCCTCATCCGCGCCGACGAGGGCGTGGAGGTCAATGGCGTCCCGGTTCATATCGCGGAATAGCGGAACGCCCCGCGCCTCTTTGGGAGGCGCGGGGCGTTTGGTATCTGCTCAGATCTCGCCGGCGGCCTTCTTGGGGGCCTTGGCAAACTCCTCGCCGTGGACGATGTACTTGGACACAGACTTGTAGACCAAGAAGGTGACAACAGAGTTGATACCAGCCTTGAGCAGATTGAACGGGAGAATGACGGTTACCAGCATGGCATCCACCATCTCAGTGGGGGCCCCCATATAAAATGGAGTAATGAAATGGTTGGCGATCATCATGCCTACGCCCATAGCAAATGTGCCCAGCAGCAAACCGATTATCGCACCGGTTCTGGTATGGAACTTCCGGTAGAGTGTACTGGCTACGGTGACCAGAATACCGGTGGCAATAACATGCATTAAAAATCCGTATATACCATCGCCGCCCAAAAAGAAAGCCTGAATAAACGAGGCCAGCACGGTCACAAGAATGCCCGCTACTGGGCCGAAGGCGAAAGCGGCGATCAGGATGGGGACATCGGCAGGATCATACTGGAGAAAGGGAGCGGCAGGGAAAAGGGGGAAGTGCACCAGCGTGATGAGCACAGCACCGATGGCGGTGAACATGGCTAATAGGGCCAGCTTCTTGACGCGGGCGGATTTGGCGGACATAATAAAACACTCCTCTTTGATTTGGTAACACCCGAAAGACGTATGCCTTCCAGGTGTTAAAATCAAAAGGAGCGTGCCCAATTTCAACACATCTTCTTTCATCCAGACTTCGCGCCCTGGGATATGCGCGTCACTGTCGGTCCCGGAGTTGCACCGGGTCTGCCGTTTCCGGCTCGCGGACTGTACCGCCGATCGGGATTTTCACCCTGCCCTGAAGACATCTCATTCAGTTGTTCCAATCCCTATTATACACACGAAGTGGAAAAATGCAAGCCCCAATTTAAAAAACAAATGTTCGATAAACATTGACTTGCCGTTCTGGATATACTACAATGGGAACAACATTCAGAGGACGGAGGGGCGGAATGAACCGAGAGACAACCTGCTGCTTTACCGGCCACAGGCCGGAGAAGCTGCCCTGGCGGGAGGACGAGGGGGATCCCAGGTGCCTGGAGCTGAAGGCCAGGCTGGCCGGGGCGGTGGAGGCCGCCTACGAAAAAGGGATGCGGCATTTCCTGTGCGGTATGGCCCGGGGAGCGGATTTTTACTGCTGCGAGGCGGCGCTGGCCCTGCGGGAGCGGCGCCCCGGCGTGACGGTGGAGGCGGTCATCCCCTGCGAGGAGCAGGCCGCCCGCTGGCGGGAGCGGGACCGGGAACGGTGGTTCTCCTTGGTGGAGCGCTGCGACAATGAGACCATGCTCCAGCACCACTACGACCGGGGGTGCATGCTCCGGCGGAATCGCTACCTGGTGGACCACTCGGCTATGCTGATTGCGGTGTACGACGGCATGCTGGGGGGAACCATGTATACCATCTCCTATGCCATGAAGCGGGGGCTGGACGTGGTGACGCTGGACATTCCATAGGGCGGCCGGAGGCCGCCCCTTTTTTGAATTTATTTTCTGCAAATGCAAAATAATGCTTGACAGAGCTTTGCCCTGATCCTACAATGAAAACAGAAAGATTTGCAAATGCAGAAAAGGAGGAGCGGCCATGAAGTGGAATGGACGCTTGCCGGAGTCGGAGCTGGAACTCATGCTGGCGGTGTGGGAGGCCGGGGAGGAGGGGACCACGGCCCCCGGCATCCTGGCGCGGCTGGAGCGGCCCCTGACTGCCAGCGCCCTGCACAGCTACCTCAAGCGCCTGGAGGAAAAGGGCTTTCTGAGCTGCGGCAAGGAGGGAAAGACCAACCGTTACCGGGCCAGAGTGTCCCGGGCGGAGTATGAGCAGCAGGAGAGCCGGACGGTGCTGGACAGACTGTATGCGGGCTCCCTCCGGCGGTTTGCCGCCGCCCTCCACGACGGCGGGAGCCTGACGGAAGAGGAGGTGCGGGAGCTGGAGGAGTACCTCCGCACGCTGAGGCGGGAGGAGTAGGATGGAGTCGCTGTTTGTACGGGTGCTCACCCTGTCGCTGACGGGCTCGGCGGTGCTGCTGCCCCTCCTGCTGCTGGCGCCCCGCCTGCGGGGCCGCTATGCTGCGGGGACCCTTTCGGTGCTCTGGCTGGTACTGGCCCTGCGGATGGCCCTGCCCGTCCCGCTTTCCCTGCCGTGGACGGCGGTGACGGTGGATGTGTCCGCCCTCCCGTCTGTGACCCTGCCGGCCGCCCCTCGGGCGCCGGCGGGAGTGCCTGAGCCCGCCGGGCCGGAGAGCGTGGAACCGCCCCGGGCGGTACCCCCGGCAGCCGCGCCGGAGGGGAGGCCCCTGCCGCTCCTGGAGCTGGCCGCCTGGGTGTGGCTGGCCGGCGGGCTGGCCCTGGCGGGCTATCAGGGGGCGGCCTATCTCCTGGCGCGCCGCTGTCTGCTCCGGGGCGCGCAGCCGGGCACGGAGGAGGAGAGGGCCCAACTGGCGGCCCTGGCGGCGGAGCTGGGACTCCGCCGTACGCCCCGCCTGCTAAGGACAGGGGAGGCGGACGCCCCTCTGGTGGTGGGACTTGGGAGGCCGGTGCTTCTGCTGCCGGGCAGGCCCCTCCCGGCGGACGAGCGGGAGGTGGTGCTCCTCCACGAGCTGACCCACCTGCGGCGGCATGATCTGGCCCACAAGGCCCTGCTGTTTGTGCCCTGCGCAGTCCACTGGTTTAATCCCCTGGTGTGGTGGATGGCCCGGGAGGCGGGGCGCACCCTGGAGCTGTGCTGCGACGCCCGTGTGGTGCGGGGGAGGGACGAAGCGTTCCGCCGCCGCTACGGCACCGCCCTCCTGCATCTGGCCGCAGGAGGGCGGGGGCCGGTCCTGTCCACCCGCTTCGGCGGGGGAGGACGGTTGCTGCGGGCGCGGCTGGCGAATCTGTTCCAGCACAGGCGAAGGGGGGCGGCGGCGGCCGGCCTCGTGCTGGCTGCCGCCCTGGCCGTCACCTCACTGGCGGCCTGTGAACAGCGGCTCCTCACGGCGGAGGAGGCCATGGACGCGCTGGAGGAGAGCATCGAGGTGCGGGAGTATGACATAGGTCCCGGCGAGTTGGAATACTGCATTTCCTTTCGCCTGCCGGAGCACAGCGGCCCGGAGGAGGAGTGGAACCTTCACATCGCCGGCCGGGCGGAGACAGAGGCGCTGGGGGGAATCAGCCTCCACTACTTTGACGGGGAGGACTGGACGGCGGAAAAGACCTATGGCATCTATCTGTCGCCGGGACAGGCGGCGGATCTCACCGAGCTGACCATGGAGGTGTGGCCGCCCCACGGCGGCCGGACAGGAACCTATGACGCCGCCCTGCACGGCAGGAGCATCGACCTGCGGGCCCTGCTCCGGGAGCACTTCTATGTGGACGCCAGGGGCTTTTCCCTGGCCCTGCCGGAGCCCTGGCCGGACCTCGGGGCGGTGCAGGCGCTGGACGGCGGCGGTCTGCTGCTCTATTGCCGGGCCTTGGGGCCGGAGTGCGGCGGCATCGCGCAGCTGCACATTGAGACGGAACCCCTGGAGGTGCTCACAGGCCGGGATACCCTGCTGGGCGGCCGGGAGGGTTGCTGGCTCTATCTCTATGGCCTCCAGGCCCCGCTGCCCAGCCTGCGGGAGGCGGGGGAGGGGGTACAGGAGCAGTACCATGCGCTGTATCAGGCCCTGTACGCCGACCCGGAGGAGCTGCTGTCCCTCTGGGCGGAGGGCTGACCACCGCCGGCAGCTCCCCGCGCCTCACCCCCGCAGAAGACGGGCGAGCTCCTCCGCAGTAATGCCGCTCATATAGTGCTCCACATGGAGCGGGGCCAGGGCCTCCGCCAGTTGTGCGTCCAGGGGCAGACCGGCCATGGCCGCCTCCAGCTCCTCCAGAGGCCCGCTGCCGAAAAAGTCGCCGTAGAACCGGACGGCCTGAATGCATCCCTGCTTCACACGCAGGTGGGCGGTGACCAGCCCGGCGGGAAACCTGGCCTCCCGCCGCATGTCATAAGGGGGTGAGAAGCCGTAGTTCCACGCCCATGTGACATACTTCCCGTCCCGCAGCTTCTGTACGGCCAGCATATCCTCTGCGGTCAGAGTATAGGGCTCCAGTGCTCCACCGGCCATGGCGCACGCCCGCAGCGCCGATTTGAAGTCCTCCATAGCGATGGGGGTGGGGGCGTGGGTGTTGATGGTGGTCACCCGGCTGCGCACCGACTTCACGGCCTTCGAGTCGAACTTGGCCTGCTTCACCCGCAGAGCGTCGGCCACGTCGGTCAGGTTGGAGTCCAGCATGATGCATCCGTGGTGGAGCAGGCGCCCGTGTTTGGCGTACTGGGAATTTCCGGAGAATTTCATGCCACCGATGGTCAGGTCGTTGCGGCCGGTGAATTCGGCGTGGACGCCGAAGCGGGCCAGGGCCTCCACCACAGGGCGGACAAAAATCTTGAAGTTGAGGCCAGGGGCGGTGTCCTGGTCCACGATAAAGGTAAAATTCAGGTTGCCTGTATCGTGGTACACCGCCCCGCCGCCGGACAGGCGCCGCACAACCCGAATCCCGTGGGCATCCACAAAAGCCTGATTAATCTCCTCGGCGGTGTTCTGATATTTGCCCACCACAATGGTGTTGCTGTTCTGCCAGAGCATAAAATAGGCCCTGCTCCGGTCCATCTGCTCAAAGACATATTCCTCCAGCGCCAGATTAAAATAGGGGTCCGTACCGGGCGGTTCGAGATAGATCATTGCGGCGCCTTCCTTTCTCCCGCGTTTCCCGCCGGACGCCATTAAAAAGGCCGGCAGGCTATGGTTAAGACTTTTTTCCACAGACTGCAAAAAAGAAGCACCTGCAAAGCAGGTGCTTCTTTTTTGAAACCGGACTTCAATCTGGATATTTTTGATATATCCGAGATCACTTCGCAATTTCTCAAAGGCACCACATGTCGCTTTATTGTAGCTGATCACTGCTGGAAAAGCAAATGTTATTCTGCGAATGCTCATCTCTTTGTTCAGAGCAGGCAGGAGTATTCAATTTTTGCGGTGGTCGCCGCACTCTTTTCCTGACATGCCCTCTCATTTGATCCGTTTCTGGATATCTTCCACAGATGGCAGTTGCTTTTCTAGTTCCTTCGGCAGGTTGTTGGTTATCTGGTACGCACTTACCCCAATCGGCTTGCTCATATCCTTGAGCGAATATTCTGCTACCAGGTCGTTTTTGCTTTTGCAGAGAAGTAAGCCAACAGAAGGAGCATCCTGTTCTTTTTTCAGGATGGCATCTACTGCAGAGAGGTAAAAATTGAGTTGGCCGGCATATTCGGGTTTGAATTCGCCGGTCTTTAATTCAATTACCACATAGCAGCGCAGATTCAGATTGTAGAACAGAAGATCAATATAAAAATCGTCACCGCCCACATTCAGGTGATACTGATTGCCCAGGAAAGCGAAGCCTGTCCCAAGCTCCAGCAGGAGCTTGGTCACGTCTCTGACCAAGGCATGCTCAATATCCCGTTCTACCATATCTTCCTTGAACGGGATAAAGTCAAAAATATACGGATCCTTCATCGTCTGTACAGCCAACTCACTTTGAGGAGAAGGAAGCCGGTTTTCAAAGTTGGACACCTTGTTTGCCAGCACTTGCCGTTGATACAACCTGTTCTCGATCTGATGAATTAAAACTGCTCTGGACCATCCGTTCCTTTGGCACGCATCTATATACCAGAGACGTTCTTCGGGATCAGAAATCCTGTCCAGCAATATGATATTGTGTCCCCAAGGAATTTGTGCAACAGCTTGTTGCACAAATTCCTGATCCGGATAGGTCTGGGCGAATTTTGCCATATACTTCAGATTTCGCACGGAATACCCCTTGCTGCCTGGGAATTCCATCCGGATATCTGCAGCCAGGTTTTCAATGAATTTATTACCCCAGATTTTGTGCTCATTGATTATATGGCCAATACGGTGATAGAGAAGAATCAGGGTCGTGTTAACATGGACGGCCGCATGATATTGGGCTGATTTAATTTCCTGCCTTACAAGATCAACGGTAGCGAGATACTCGCTTGAGTTCATCAGCACGAGGTCTTTCCCCCCTTCTTCAGCAAGTCATCCAGCAGCCCCTGGCACCCCACCAGCACATCCCGCCAGGTGGTGTCGAAGTCGCCGGTGTACCACGGATCGGCCACCTCCTGTTCCGGGTGGCCAGCATATTCCATCAGGAGGTACATCTTGTCGCTGAAGTCGCCGCCGCAGATGCGGTACATGTTTCGGAGGTTGGCTTTGTCCATCCCAATAAGCAGGTCGTACTCCTCGTAGTCGCGGTTGCGGAGCTGACGGGCGGCGTGTCCGTCGCAGGGGATGCCGTGTTCCGCCAGCTTCCGCCGGGCCGGGGGATAGACCGGGTTGCCGATCTCCTCCCGGCTGGTGGCCGCCGAGGCGATCTGGAACCGGTCCTCCAGTCCCGCCTTTTTCACCAAGTCCTTCATCACATACTCGGCCATTGGGCTCCGACAAATATTTCCATGACACACAAAAATGATCTTCTTCATGCTCCAGACACCCCACTGATACTGTGTTGCTCTCAGTATAACAGGTATTGTCCGGTTCGTCGAGTCCTTCCCGCAGCCATGCTCCGGCTTGGATCTGTTCCAGCAGCTCCACCTTTGTCCAGTGGTGCCCCAGAGCGGCCCGGAGATACCAGGTGCGCTCGTCAAAGCTCTCACAGCCTTCTAGGATGGCCATGTTTTGTGTCCAGCCCAGCTTCAGGGCCAGCGCCCTCAGCTCTGAATTGTCGGCATAGGCGCGGTAAAATTCCCGCATCCGCCGCAGGTTTCGCGGGGAGAATCCTCTATCCCCAGGGTAGTTTGCCTGGAGATACTCGGCGGCCATGACCGCCGCGCCCTTCTCCGGGCGGGCACAGACGGCCCTGCCAATCTCGAAGTACAGCTCCATCTGGGGCAGTCCAGCGGCCATGAGCTGATCCAGTGTCCCATACATAGCGCTGTAATCTGCGGGTTTCCGGGTATTCATGCGCTTCTCCTTTCTGGCGCCCCGCGCCTCATTTGATCTGGCCGCAAAAGGGAGCACAACGCTTGTTGCGCTGTGCTCCCTTTCATCGTCAACTATATGAGTGTTTGAAAGATGCCGCTCTCCAGAGCCACCACATCCTCCAGTGGGATCTCCGTCCCGTCTGTCAGAATCAGAATCCGCTCCAGTTCCCGGAACTTCTTCAGCCGGCCGGTGGCGGTCAGGTAGGCCCCGCCCTCTTTCCGCGCGTCCGGCTGAAACCAGGTGACGGTGAGCTCCGGTTGCTCGTCCATATGCTCCAGCAGCACCACCTGCCTCCGATCCAGCTCTGCCCGGACATCCTCGGCCAGCTCCATGCGCCGCTCCGTCCGCCGGGCGGTCTCCGCAAGGGCAGCCCCGTGGCCGCTCAGGGCGGCAAAGGGGCTGAAAATCGCGGCCCGGTCGCGGATGGGCATCCGTGGGTGTCGCTTAGAGGTGGGATGCGGGAGGCTTATGATGTCGTCGTATGGCCCGCTCACGCTTGATGCCCTCCGATCGTTTGGTTGCGCTCTTTGGCCGTCGCGCCATCCTCCAGGTTCATCCCCTTGAGGATGGCGTTCTTGCCGTACCGCTTCTTGATGCCCAGCATGGCCTCCTGGAGCTTCCGCTCCCGGGCGTGGGCAGCCTCATCCGCCTGCTCCCGCGCCTCTCTGGCGGAGTAATCGGTGAACAGGTCCATCTGCTCCGCCTCGTGCCCATTGGGGGCCTCCGCCTCATCCAGCAGCTTGTTGGCGCTGATGCTTAAGCGGCGGATCAGCAGGTTTTTGTCCGCAATCCGATCGTAGAGGGCCGCCGCCGCTTTCTGCAAGTCATTGGCTGACGAGGTGTATGGGAAATTCTCCGTACCCACGGCGTGCTTGGGGATGCTCCGCCCGTAGCGGTCAGTGGCTACCGGGCCGTGGTAGTTCTGACGGCGGCCCGGGTCGTCCAGGTTCTCCCGGTCATAGCCCACGGTGAGCACCAGCTGGTTGGTCACCAGGCCCTTGTCCACCAGCTCCAAGGCCAGGGCGTCCGCCATCTCCCGCACCACCAGCCGGGCCTTGTCAAAGTCATAGGGGTACTGGAGCACCTGGCCGGAGACGATGCTTTTGTTCTCCGGCTTGTACGCCTTCACGTCTGCGATGGTGCAGGGCTCCCAGCCCCAGGCGTGGTCGATCAAAATCTCCGCGTTGACCCCGAACAGCTTGTAGAGCAGTTCCTCATTGTGGTAATCTGTGGGCTTGCCAATGGAGCACCGAGCGATGTCCCCCATGGTGTACAGGCCGTTGGCCTCCAGCTTGCCCGCGTAGCCCTTGCCCACCCGCCAGAAGTCCGTCAGGGGCCGGTGCGCCCAGAGCAGGCGGCGGTAGCTCTCCTCCGTGAGCTTGGCGATACGGACGCCGTGCCGGTCTGCCTGGATATGCTTGGACACAATGTCCATGGCAATCTTGGCCAGATACAGATTGCTCCCCATCCCAGCTGCAGCGGTAATGCCGGTAGTCCTCAGAATATCCAGTAGGATGGTCTGAGTCAACTCCCGGGCCGTCATCTTGTAGGTATCCAGGTAGTTGGTCACGTCCATGAACACCTCGTCGATGCTGTAGGGGAAGATGTCCTCCGGCGCAATGTATTTCAGGTAGACCCTGTAAATCTTTGTGCTCCAGTCGATATAGTGGGCCATCCGGGGCGGGGCGACCAGGTAATCAAGCGCCAGGGAGGGGTTGTTCCGCACCTCTGGGTCGTGCCAAGAAGCACCGGTGAACCGCCGGTCTGGGGCACTCCGCTGCCGCCGGAGGTTGACCTCTTTGACCTTCTGCACCACCTCGAAGAGCCTGGCCCGGCCTGAAATGCTGTAGGCCTTCAGGGAAGGGGTTACGGCCAGACAGATGGTCTTGTCCGTCCGCCGCTTGTCCGCCACTACCAGGTTGGTGGTCATGGGATCCAGCCCCCGCTCCACACACTCCACCGAGGCGTAAAAGCTCTTCAAATCGCAGCAAATGTAGCACTTTTCCTTCACGCCCCGGTCATCTCCTTTCCATCTTAGTATATCACGGGCGCTGTCCAATTATCGGGTTCAGCCCAGCACGGCGTCCAATTCTTCCTGTGTGGCCTCCGGGAAATTCCTCCAGATCTGTTCATCGGTCAGGGCTTTGGACTCCGCCGGAGCCACAGAGTAGGCGGATGAGCCGTGGTCATAGCCCCACAGGGCCTCCGGGGTGGAGTAGACGGAGATATGCCAGCCGTAGGGGAAGCCCTTCTTGTTGGCCCGCCGGCGGAAATCCCGAATGAGCAGATAGCTGCCCATCTGCAGGTCAGTCACCGTGCCCTCGAAGTTCTTCTCCCCGCCCTTGCCGAATCCGGCTTGTCGCTTGAGTTCAAAGAAGAACCTCTCGTCTTTGGTCAATAATCCGCTTCTGCCGCATGGTGGCCAGCTCCTCGTCCCAGCGGCTGTCAAAGTCGTAGCCGTCTCTCCGCCAGTTGGCGAAGTGGGGAAACCACGCCCTGGAGATAAAGCCCGCCTTGCCGTCGAAGAGCTTGCCGTAGACCACCCCGCCGCTGTGGGCGATCAGCCGCCGCCACTCCCAGGGATCCTGTTCCTCGTCCCCCGTCCACCAATAGAGGTCGGAGGTGTTCTCCTCCGCGGAGAAGCCGTCTACCTCGTTTTTGAACAGGGGCAGGAAGCCCACCTCGTCAATCCAGCCGATGAGCTCCTCCCAGTTCTGGATGCGGCTGGGTTCACCCCAGTCCAGCCCCCGCATGATCCACGCGCCGTCCTCGATCGCCATCGTACCGACTCCCCGGAGTTCTTCAAGCCAATTATAGCACATTCGTTCTATCTGCTCCATAGTGGTGAGATATTTTCTTGGACAGAAAGCCGCAAAGGAAAAGGCGGCGGAACCGCCGCCCTTTCCCTTACAGCCTTCTCTATAAAATCTGCACGATTTGCTCCCACAGGAGAATGTGCTTGGTATCAATGGCTTTGTTGCCGTGGTAGTGGCCGAACAGCCAGTAGTGGTATTGTGCCCGCTCTTTGACCTCCTGGAGGAAGTCCGTCAGGTGATCCGCCACATTGTGCCGAGAGAACTGGAGGGCGATGCTGGTGGGGGCGCAGTGGGTGAGGATGTAGTCCACCGCCCAACCGTGGGCGTCCAGGTTTTTACGCGCCTCCGCATACTCCTCATCCGAGGGCAGTTCCTCCCTCCACCAGGACAGGTGGTCAATGCGGAATCGGGTGTGCTCTTTCTGCTTCAATGTCAGGTATTTCCGCTCAAAGTTGGGGTCATCCAGGCTGAGGATGCCGTCCTCGATATCGTGGGAGGCTGCCCCGCCCATGGTGAAGAAGGTGCGGCCAGCCAGCTCAAATACCTGCCCCCGCATCAGGTGGAGCACGTGAGGCCGGATGGGCTGCACTTTGCCGCCGTGCCAGAGTTCCACCGGGTATCGGGCCAGGGCGTCATAGTTTTCATGGTTACCCGAGACGAAGGCCACCGTGAAGGGCAGCCCTTCCAGCCAGTCCAGGGCCTCGTCATCCCGCTCATTCCCAAACCACACGCCGCTGAAGTCTCCCAGCTGGAGCACTACATCCTCCTTGGTGAGTTCCCCGCCCTCCGGGAAGTATTCCGGGCGGAACCACTCAAAATTCCCGTGGGTGTCGCCTGTAGCGAAGATCTTCATGCCGTGATACATCTCCTTTTCGGCTGGTTGACCGCCTGCTCGATCTCCCGGCCATCCCGGAAGGTCACTCGGATCTTCTCCCGGGAGAGCACCGTCACCTTCTCCAGCAGCTGGTGGATGACCTCCTCGTCCCACTCTGTCATCGCCGCCGTCATATGCTCCATGGCGGCCGAGACCGCCCGCAGGCGGTTCTGGAGCCGACCCTGTTCCTGGCAGGCCCCCTCCAGCTGTGCCTTCCGTTCTTTGAGACGGGTGGTGGACTCGGACAGCTCCCGGAACCGCTCCGTGTAGTCCTCTGCTGGGTTGGCTGACGCCTCGGCCAGCAGGCTGTTGAACTGGCTGCTCAGTTCCTCCAGGGCCCGGTCGATGTCCGCCAGGCTCATGCTTTCACCCAGCACCGGGGCCAACTCCCACTCCATGACGGCGGTGAGCTGCCGGGCCAGGGTGTCGCGATCCAGCATGACGGCATTGACTGCGGCCAGGATGGCCTGCTGGAGCGGTTCCTCGTCCAGGGTGGGGGACTGGATACAGAACTTCTTCCCATAGTCCAGGCGGCTGACACACCGCCACACGGGGCGCTTGATTCCGCGCTGGGTCCACACGCACCGCCGGTAGGCCGTCCCGCACTCCCCGCAGAACAGCAGGTTGCTGAGAACATGCTTGCCGCTGTACTTGCCCCGGCCGGTGGGGGTGCTCTTTCGCGTGGCGCCCGCCTTGGCGCTCCGCCGGGCCATTTCCAGCTGGACGGCGTCGAAGGTCTCCCGGCTGACGATGCCCTCATGGTGGTTTTGAATCAGGTATTTGGGCAGCTGTCCGGTATTGGGGATCACCTTCTTGCTGATGCAGTCCTGGATGAAGGTCTTCTGGAGCAGGACATCCCCGCAGTATTTTTCGTTGGTCAGGATGCTCCGGATATGGGATGCCATCCACTCTGTTTTTCCGGAGACCGTGGGGATTTCCCGGCCTTCCAGGGCCGCTTTGATCTCCCGGACGCTGTCCCCAGCCAAGTAGCGGTCGTAGATGAAGCGGACGGTCTCCGCCTGCTCTGGGACGATAGCGGGTTTTCCATCCGGCCCCTTCTCGTAGCCCAGCAGATTCTTGTAGTTTATGGTGACATGGCCGGATCGCATAGCCTGCTGCTTGCCCCAGCGCACCCGGCTGCTGGTGCTCTCGCTCTCGGCCTGGGCGAAGGCCCCGTGTAGGGTGATGAGGAACTCGCTCTCCGGGTAGATGGAGTTGATGTTCTGTTCCTCGAAGATGACTGGTATACCTAGGCTCCGCAGCTCCCGGGTGAAGTTGAGGGTATCCACGGTATTGCGGGCGAAGCGGGAGACGGATTTAGCCAGAATCATGTCGATCTTCCCCTGCCTGCACTGGCGGATCATCCGCAGGAACTCCTTCCGCTTACAGGTGGAGGTGCCGGTGATGCCCTCGTCCGCGAACACCCCGGCCATGGTCCAGCCCGGTTCCTTCATGATCTTCTCGGTGTAGTAGGAGAGCTGATTTTCATAGCTAGAGAGCTGCTCCTCGCTGTCCGTGGACACCCGGCAGTAGGCCGCCACCCGCAGGTGGCGCTTCTTCTCCTGTTCCTGGGGTGTCTCCACTTTGGCTGGGATGACGATGACGTTGGGCGCGGTATCGTTCATGTGCAATTTCCTCCTTCCAAGGTCTGGTTATTTTTCAGCAGGACGGCAACCGTCCCGTTGCTGACGGTGATGCCTCGGACGCTCTCGTGGAGCAGTTCCTGCTCCAGTTCTGCCATGGGTGCCCGTCCCTGGAACAGCCTCCGAAGTCGACGGGTTTCATACTCCTCCGGCCCGATGGCGTCCAGTTGGAGGGCGGCCAGCCGGAAGGCCAGGTTCTTTGCCTGGGCCTCATCCACCGGCGGGCGGTGCAGGAGCTCGTCCAGTTCTCGGCGCAGCTTCTCTACTTCTGACGGCGGCTTGGCCTCTAGGACTGGGCAGGCAATGAGCTCTGGGCGCTGGATCAGGCGGTTCAGGAGACCCCGTACCTGCCGTTCCACCCAGGCCGGCGGGCTGCCGCCGCACAGCTTCCGCAGTTCCTTCTGGGCTGGGCTCTTTTGGCAGGGCGTTGTCCGCTCCTGCCGTTGTGCCTGCACCATGTGGAACTGCCCCTCTGGGATGATGGACGGGAATCCACCCTCGCCGGTGTACCGGCGGTCCGCCAGAATACGGGCGGCCATGTTCTTGTTCCAGGGCTTGTCCCCGTCATAGGGGATGCCTCTCTCCCGGAGCTTGTCTACCAGGGCGTTGTAGCTGGCCCCGGCCAGGTAGTGGTCGTAGATCCAGCGCACTGTCTCCGCCTCTGCCGGGTGGAGCACGATCTCCCCAAACTCCATTTTGTAGCCGAAGGGCCTTTTCCGGTTGCTCCCCATCACCGCACTGTCCTTTCGATAGGCTCTGTCAGTTCCAGGCCGTTGACCAGCCGGAACCGCAGGCGGTCATTGCTCCCCACGATGATCTTGTCCACGGGCTCGCGGAACAGCTCCCCATCGAAGGCGTCCAGGAAGTCCGGCCCGGCCTCCAGGGCTTCGATCAGCTCCTGGGTCCGCTGGATCGTCTGATCCTCCTCGGACTCCAGGAAGCGTTCCTTCTCCAGCTTTGCGGCGCGGAGTTGTTCCGCCAGCTCGTTCCGGCGGGAGATAAAAATATCAGGGTCAACAAGCCCTTGCTGTTTGAGCTGGGCCAACAGTCGATCCTGACGGGTGACGTTTGCAATTTTCTGGTTGAGTGCCACGATGTCCAGGCTCCAGAGCAGCTTACCCTTCCGGGCGTTCTGGAGATCTGCGAGCAGTTGGGTGAGGATAGGCACTCCCTGGTGACGGAGCTTATAGTACAGGTGGAGCACTGCTGATACTGCCGCTTCCTCAGCAATGGGCGGGAGGTCGCACAACTCCGTGGATTCTTCATGTCCACGACATGCCATGTACCATTTCCTGTTTATACATTTAGGGCGGAGCGCCTTCCCACAGCAGCCACAATATAGCCAGCCATTGGCAAGGGGACGTTGGCCTGCGATTCCGGGCACCTGGCTGTCCCCGCGCCTCCGACGCAATTCCTGTGCTTTATTAAACACCTCTTGGGAAATCGCTGCCTCGTTGATCCCTTCCACAAAGTACATGGGCTTTTGGCCATGATTATACTTAATTTTGCGTGGCAGGGTATCCGTCGTATACCGTTTCCGCAGAAAGGCGTTGCCGCTGTACCGCTCATTGGTGAGGATGTAGTCAATCCGCTGTGGCTTCCAGGGTTTTCCTTCAGAGAACAGGTTCAGCGCCGCTGCGATATCCCCCGCCGTCTTGCCGGACAGGTACGCTTCGTAGATATACCGGATGATTGGCACCTGCTCGGGGATCAGTTCCAGCTTCCCTTTGACCAGGCGGTATCCGAAGGGTGCGGTGCAGGTGTTGTACTTTCCCGCCCTCATCCGCATGTCGATGCTCCACCGGAGGTTGTCTGCGATGTTTTCGCTCTCCTTTTGGTCCATCATGGCGAAGATGGCGGGGAGAAACTCACCGGCCAGTTCAGAGGTGTCGATATACTGTTCCTCGAAGCATACCCCGACCCCCAGGGCCTTCAGCTCCCGGACGGTCTCCAGACACTCCTTGGCGTTCCGGGCAAACCGAGAGGAGGACTTCACCAGGATCTTGTCCACCCGGCCCCGCCGGCAGTCCGCCAAGAGCCGTTGGAAGTCGTCACGCTTCTCCGCTGAGGTGCCAGTGATGCCCTTGTCCGCGTACACGTCCACGAACTCCCACTCCGGGTTGTCGGTGATGAGCTCCGTGTAGTGGGCGTTCTGGGCTGCAAAAGAGTTGAGCTGATCCTCCGAGTTGGAACTTACCCGGGCGTAGGCCGCTACCCGCAGCTTCCGGCCTCTGACCGTGTCGCTGGGCGGGATGGTAATCACCTGGGGCGCACCGTTCAGCGCCAGGGAACCGCTGGTTTTCTTCTGCTCGTCCACGAAATCGCCTCCCTATATAGTCTTAGTTATTCTCAGTGATACTCTCGTTTTCGCAGGATTACACAAGTTCATACAGAGCAGGATACAGACAGGAACAGCATCAAGTGCAGGTTCCTACGAAAAATGGGTGCAGCAAAGCCAGCGTCCAGTGGTTTCTGGATGACAGGCCATACGGTAAACCACATCTTTTGCAGCAGCAAACCTCCCATTTCTATCAGGGTCGTTGCCCTATATTCCTTCGTCCTGCTTGCCTGCAAAGTGGTGTCAGTCATTCTCCTGTACCGAGTCTAAGCTCTAATGGCGATTTACATTGACCAACTACCGGCTCTGTATTTTTGTGTAATCAATTGGAACGGAAGCTCTGTAAGTCTCTCCGCAACGCAACAGGGAGACACTTCCTGTAAGTGAGTTACGCAGCCTTCAGCGGCTGGTTTCTGCGGATGTCAGCAAGCATTTTCTCGGCGCTGTATGCACAGCCCTTTGTGGCTACTGCGTAGAACACCCGAAGCAGCTTGCAGCATATCGCAATGATTGACTGCATTTTCTTCAGTGGGTTTTCTGCCCTCGTTGTGAGGTAATGGTGGAGTTTTTGAAACTCCTCGTTTCTCGCCACCAGCGGCATCACTGCCCGGAACAGGATTGCTCGTAGATGCGCTCTCCCTCGCCGGCTGATTTCCGTCTGGCCTTTATGTTTACCAGAACTGTTTTCAGTGATGGCGAGTCCTGCCAGTTTCTGAAGTTGGCGTGGGGATGAGAAGCGCCGGAGGTCTCCAACTTCAGCAAAGATGCCAGCGACAGTGATGAGACCAATCCCTTTGATTTTAAGAAGTTCTTCCACCTCTGGGATTTGCCTGCACAGGCTTTCCACAACCTTCATGATACGCTCATACTGCTGAAGTTTAGCGTCATAGTCCTCCAGCAGAATTTGCAGCTCCATGCGGGCCGCTTCAATACCCGTTGTGCATCCAACGCTGTTTTGGGCCGCTTCAAAGGCCCTTTGAGCCCTTTTAAGGCCAACACAACGTAGTTTCATCTGTCGCCATATCTGGTTAATTCCATCTACGCCTAAAGCGACCAAATCGGAGGGAAGCGGTGCTGCATGAAGCAGCGCCATACTTCCAATACCCTCAAATTCCCCAAACACAGTTTTGTGCTCTGGAAAGTAGATTTTTAGCCAACGCTGGATTTGATTCTGCACTGAAGTGAGCTCTTTCTGTACTCTCCAGCGGCAGTTCATGGCGACTCGCAGTTCCGCATACAGCCCTTATGGGATGTATGGGAGTACATAGCGCCCTTCCAGCACCAACTTTGCGATTGTCTTTGGATCCTTCTTGTCGCTCTTGCTGGGATGTCCATCGTCTAGTTCTTTGCTGCGCTTCACATGGTATGGATTGACCAGCACCATCTTCATACTGCCCCCTTGCAGATACGCCGCCAGAGTGAACCAGTAGTGTCCCGTTGGCTCAAGCCCCACCATGATTCTGCCCTTCTTCTGTTCTGCTGCCAACTCAGATGCCCAGCACAGAAAGTAGTGAAAGCCTTCTGCGCTGTTCTCAAACTTGACTGCCTTACTCAGTTCAAGGCCGCGCCAGTCGAACGCTCTTGCCCAATGGGTATCGCTGGCAATATCCACTCCAATGACCATTGTTGTCTCTGTGACTTGACGGATTTTCTCGTTCTGTGCTACACTCATCTCGGACATTCCTTTCAATGGTTGATTCAATTAGGGCGCTTGACCCTGCATGTTTACCATTGTACGGAATGTCCTTTTTCTGTTCAAATGCCGGATTTTCTCATATTACAGGAATCTCCTGTCAGCAACACACAATACCAGCACATCCGCAAAATATCCATATCCAAACG